>Ga0049105_1000342_pt1 | contig 15071 bp, 11 predicted proteins | sample WorMetvaBAHAMAS1_FD_61260 | JGI IMG/M metagenome (GOLD analysis project Ga0049105, IMG submission 61260) | Worm MetaG Olavius vacuus BAHAMAS.1 | ecosystem: Host-associated > Annelida > Digestive system > Unclassified | place: Germany: Marburg | collected 2013-04-09
TCCATTGGTACCGACCTCGATGACCTTGAATGAGCTTAAACGCCGTAACAGCCCTTATTTTGCGTTTTTCACCGAATTCGATAGATTTTCAGGCCGATTATATTACAGTGGTTGAAAATGCCTATAATGTCCGTAAATTATTGTCTCCCAGTTCCAGTCTTCCACTTTTGGCCAAAACTATCCCGCACCATGCAGCGCGGTCTCTCTGCGATAGCTGAGCATCTTGTTTATTTTGTGAACAGTGTATACATGTAACGCTTGTTGGTTCATGCCTACTGTATGTTTTTAGCAACATGTAAGAGGCTCTTCGAGCCCTTTGTTGTTTAAATAAATTTTAGTAAACTTGAACGAGCGCATACAAATGACAAAATGCGAACTTGAAACCGAGCTTATAATGCGAAATGTGAATTCGTTATGGTATCAGTTCATTCAGTATTGTTGACTCGGATTCGGAGTAAGTCAACCGTCCGTTCTGAAAAGGTGAAAACACTGGTGGGGCAACTGAACTGCGTAAAGGGCTGGTGGGGCAAATCAAGGGGCTGGTGGAGAAATTCCCCACCACTTTATATGGTAAAAATGCCCTGACACTAACTCAGTGATGGTCGTTTACTGAACTAAACCAAATTTGAGGACGATGTAGAACATTTATAGACGAGTAAGATATTTCGCATTTGGAAACGGGAGCTGCCGTAAAGCGAGTGGGGTCAAAAACCGACGCCACTCGTGCACTTTAACCGCCTGTTCACCCTTTTGGACTCGACCAAAAGTGAATGTTCAAAATTCCCAAATTTACATGGTCTCATATTGCACCAGCTTGCCACATTTCAAGACAAGCCGCAGTTGCGTGGCTGAGCAGCTGATGATAAAGACATGTCTTCGTCTGTTTCCAGGTGGAACCAGCTGGGCGTCGCCATAGTTGTGCTGTCAGTTGTCGGGATTGTGCTGGAAGAGATTAAGTCCGTGGAATTGGGTGTCCAACATGGCGTGGTTATACCGAGTGAGCTAGCGCAAGGGGCATGACCGAAGGGCATGACCGAACTTCAAATTTGGGAAGGACGTAGGGCAGTCATCGAACCGTAGCGTTGAATTTCAGATGTCTTGATGCATTTTGAAACGACAGCGTCTTAAAATTGGGTGTCGTCGAAAGCTGATGGTCAATTTTCGAACTTTCTGACACTCCGTGAAATTAGGGGAGGGATGGAGGATATATCTCGGTAATTCTGAGTAGTGGTGCATGCCTATGACCAAACCTCTGGATATACATTTGATGGACGGCCGCTGCCCCTCTGGTTGAGCGAGTGAAAGTGCTGTAAAAATAAAGAGATAAAGAATAAATTACGACAGTAAACTTTAAGGCCTTCCGACATATATGTCGGTCGGCCTAATAATGAGCCACTTCGATTGTCTCTGGACATGAAAATCGACTGGATAGTTCGACCAGAAAGATACGACTGGAACTAGGTCAACGCGACACCCTCTTTCCAAGAAGGAAGGACGCAGGAGTGCAGAGGAAGATGGGAGGAATGGATTGGCCGAGGAGGTATTAGCGTATTTACCATTGGGTCATTTGAGCCATGCGCCCCTTTTGTTTCGTGGTAACAATCGTTAACATATTTTATTACACCAGTCCAGCATGGCGTCATAACATAGAACATCGAACAGCTACCTCAACATAGCATAGAATAGTTCACCAAACATCTCGCCACCAAGAAGTCATGACAGTGTCTAAAATGTCCCTAATTTCAATGCCGCTCAAACTGTGAAATGATAATACAGCAATATCATCGCACAAAGCAAACTTAACTAATGCACATACTCACACAATTAATTACAGATTCAGTTTCTGAGGAGGTCTTGACAAACGAGCGGAGCGTGTGCAGTAACTGTCTGACTTCAGATCATTGGTGATCGTGATTGTCCTTGGTAGTTCTGGCTGAGCAGTGGAACTTTCATTACGTCTAACTGGGTTATTTTGGACTGAAGCTGAACTTGTAACAATGTTATTCTTGGTAAAACTGCCATCATGTCCTTCGCGCGGTTTGAAAGGTCTTATTGCGCGTCATCATGTTGCCAGTCTGTGTTGTCACTTCATACGTTCTGCTTTTCGGACGTCTGGAGACCGTTGCAGGTTATCATTCGTGTTAGTGTGGTGCCAACGGCTGCATGTAGACTTTGTCACCGACGTTCAATGGATGAAGATCACGACGATGTTGGTTGATTCTTTCAGCCTGCCTGATGCTCGTTTGTTCTTCTTTGCTCGAGATCTCGGCGGTGTTCGCCAACGGCTGCAGGGTTGTCAGCGTTGTTGGTAGTGTCGTCTGTTCTGCGAACAAAAAGTCGTTGTACCGGACTGATGTGTAAGCCTTCTGTTGGAGTGTTTCTGAGATTTAACAGTCTCAGATACGGATCTTCCTGCGATACTTGACATTTTCTCATCACGCGAAAATTTCCAGAAGCATACTGTGGACCAACATCGCTTCAACAACGTCAGGTATGCCATGTCTGGCAAAGTGATGCTTCAACTTGGTGATCACTATGTCTGAAGTGGTTCCTGAGGAGGTCTTGACAAACGACCGGAGCGTGTGCAGTAACTGTCTGACTTTTGGTGACTGTCCTTGGTAGTTAAGCAAATTTACTGTAGGCCTAGTAGTCAACAGTGACAAGATAGTTTCGACCATGGATAGTGAACAGATCTGTTCCAACTTTCTCCCAAGGACGATGGCATACGTCATGCATAGACACAGGTTCTGGAGATTGCTGATCACTGTACGTAGCACAAACAGAACATGATTCAACAAACTGCCTCAGTTCGGAGCTCATACCCGGCCAAAAATGATGTCACGGGCTCTACGCAGACAAGCGTTGATGCCCAGATGTCCGGCATGTACACGCTGCTTCATGTCGCTGCGCGTAGATGGAGGTAGGCCTATGACGACACGTGAACCTCTGAACACAATACCGTCTTGTACTGTCAGTTCGTCGCGGTAACTGTGATACAGTTGGATAGCCTGAGGAAGCTGTGACCTGTTTTTTTTGGCCAGCCTCTGACGACGGTTTGCTTAAACATCTGTAGAAAGCTGTCTTTGTTTGTGGCATCCTTGATTTCATCCAGTCTACTGCCATTGATTGGACAGAATGTTACGTTGTCATGTCAACGTGGAACAGTTCGTATGCCGACGTTTCATTCATCGTGAACGTGACAGTGTATCTGCTATCGGAATAATGGATCCAGGTGTATACTCCAGCGTATAGCTGTATCTCTGCGTACGCAAGATCATGGCTTGCAGTCGTCTGGGTGCTGAAGAAAGTGACTTCTGTACGATCGCTACAAGCGGTTTGTGATCGGTGACAACCTTTACTTGCCGGCCATAGCAGTAATGATGGAATTTCTCCAGGCCAAACACAACGGCACACATCTCACGTTCAATGTTCGCATATCTGGTTTCTCCTTCCGACAAAGAGCGACTCGCGTACGCGATCGGACGGCCTTCCTGGCTTAGCAGAGAACCTAATCGTATTCACATGCGTCGTTTTGAAGTACCAGTTCTTTTGATGGATCATAGAAAGCGAGGACTGGTGGTGAAATGATCATCTCTTTGAGCTTTTTGACAGCTGTTTCCTGTATCTCCAACCATGTCCACGGTGCATCTTGCTTCAAGAGATTGCGAAGTGGTGCCTTCACATCTGACAGATTTGGTAGAAATTTGCCCAAGTTCCTGACTGTTCCAATGAAACGTCGCAGCTAATCAACATTGCTCGGAGACAGCATTTTCAGGATTGCTGTAATTTTCTCCGGATCTGTTTGACGACCTTCTGGGGTTATCTTGTGCCCCATGAACGTGATGCTGGTCATCTTCAACTCGAACTTTGTGCAGTTGAGTTTGATGCGCTTCTGGCGACATCTTTGTAGAAATCCACGCAGATGACGATCGTGTTCATCTTCTGTACGTCCATGTACGATGACATCATCAGCAATCGACGATACTCCACGTAATCCCTGAAGAGCTTCTTGCAGCTTTTTGTTTCCGATGACACTGAAGCACCGAAAGGCAAACTGAGCTATCTGTATCTTCCAAAGCATGTCTGGAACGTCGTGAGCATGCTTCATTCGTGGTCTAGCTGGACGTGCCAAAATCCGCCAGACAGGTCGGCTTTCGAGAAAAATTTGGATTGACCCAGCTCATGTAGGCAATCCTCCAAAACAGGCAACGTATAATGCTCTCGCAACAGTACCTTGTTCAGTTCTTTCGGGCTGATGCAGCAATGTAGATCTCCATTCTTCTTCTGCATGACTACCAGCTGGCTAACCCACGGTGTTGGTTCATCCACCGGTGTGATCACGCCAAGATTCTCCAGCCGATCCAGTTTTGTCTTCTGTCTCTTTCTCACCGCCAGTGGAATTCGGCTCATCGGCATCACGATGGGACGAGCATCGTCTGTCACGTGTAAGTGCACTTCGCCTTCAAAAGTGCCTAAACCACCATCAAAAACATCTGGATATTCTTCCACTGGGTTACAGACCGATACGTTCATGACACGTTTCGAATTCACATCGTTCACAGTTATGAGCTTCATCTGCTCGGATGTATAACTGCACCTAACAATGGAGATATACTTTTCGTCCACTACGACAAACTGAACATTGTATTTCTTTCCATTTCTCGGGTTCTTTATTATCGTACGACATGTGCCTAATGGGCTATACTGGTTGCCATTCTACATCACCAATCTTTTGTTGGTTTTTACGTACTGTGATGCATAACACACTGGTAAAATGTCCACTGATGCAGCGGTGTCAACCTGAAATGTCACAGATTTACCCCCGACTATCATCTCGCATTTGACATCGGTGGGAGTTTTGCTGTGCTGTTGGTCATGGATAACATTAACCCATTCAGCTGAATCGGAAGAATCAGTTTCATCGGTTTCAAGTCGATGAACCTTCCTCCTTGTGTGCGTCTGCACGGGTGCATGGCAAACTCTGACAAAATGGTTTTTCTTACCACATGTGATACAGGTTTTGCCCCAGGGAGAACATCTGTCTCTGCCTGCAGGATGACGTCGTCCGCAAAACTTACACAGAACAGTTTTCACTTTACTATCAGTGTCACTTTTTTTCTAATTTTACATGATATTTTGGCTTTGACGGCTGTACTTTATTTATCACTTCGGCTCTGTATGCCTTTCCCTGCATGGCGGCATTCTCGGCGGCTTTACATATATCAATCGTTTTATTGAAAGTGAGATCTCGTTCACGAAGTATTATTTGATGCGTTGTCATGTCCTTAACACCCAGCACAATGCGTTCACGTAGCACTGAGTCTATACATCTGTCACAATATTTGCATGTTTTGGTCATCTTTCTCAGTGTAGCTAGAAATGATTCAAATATCTCTCCATCTGCCTGATTTCGTGAATGAAACATATAACGTTCGTATGTTTCATTAATTTCGCCAATTGCAGAATCATCGAATTTTTGCAATATCTCTTCTCGCCCTCGTCCTCAGTTGACGTGAACGTGAACCCGTTATAGATTTTTTTCGCTTGGTCTCCTACCCAGGGCGCCCGCAGGATTTTTTCTTGTTACAGTGCATGCATATTGAAGAAACAAACTGGTGCTGGAAAACAGCAACAGGCATTCAATGTCATTTTAGTATAAAAATGCAAAGAATTGCAAGTAAGTAAGTATAGCCTATAATAAAGCGTACATGTACATGGTCGGCCACCAACTAGTGATTAGCCTAGCCTATTACAATAATAACTTAGCCTTACAACTGTACTTCAATGGAAGCATTACTTGCTACTTATAAGAAGGTATGATGGTGCCAAAAAATTGCTACTCAGAATCCAGCGGGTGCACGTGCAGCCCCTTGCACATGCCTGCGGGCGCACATGCAACAACAAGGCAACCTGATATGGACGGGTCTCGTTCTGTAAACTTGTTATCACGACATAATTCTGCCACTACTGTCTAAAGCAGCGCCAGTTCTCAGCAGTATTCGACTCGAAACAAACTGGTGGTGGCGGTCTGATACGGGCCTAAAATACTTCAAAATTCTGATACGAGGTGCCGAACGCGTCGAGGGAGGTACTGTGTGGGGAGGGGTGCCCCCTCCCCCACTAAGGGTAGAGTTTGGGGAGGGGACTGTGAACGAAACGCCTAGCAACTGACCACTCAACCACCTTCGACAGTAATGACAGCTGCAAGACTGGACCGTCGGTACGAGGTTAGCGGGCAATGAATGTCAGTGACCTGCTAAAAAACTGGTGAATTCCTGCTGACACCGGGTACAGTGTTGAAAAAATATCAGATTGGCCACAATTGATGACTGGCGGGGGGAGGGGCTGCGCAGGCTAGGAAGTTAGGTTAAAATTCAAATTTCGGCGCAGTTGCATGGGTGCCGTCTGCCATTTTCGATTTTACAAGAAGTGGATTTTAACTATTCCGCTGCTTTCGTGAACTCATATTGCACTCACGTACCAAATTCCAGCAAAATCTGACAACCGGCGGCTGAGTTATGTGTATGGTTACGCGGCTTGATGTCAAGAACCGTTCGGTGCCGCGTAAAGAAGAGGCGCTGTTGTCGACGCCGGCAAAGTAGCGGCATTGCTCTGTGTAATATACTATTATTAGCTAAGATTTGTAGAATAGAATTTGTTTGAAAATGTAACACGGTTGCAGTTTTTTTTTAAATTTTAAGAATGATAATGTGAAATGTTTTTTTCTGAGTAATTATTAAATGTGTCAAGTCTGATAAATTGTGCGACAGATGCGAGTATAACATGCAGCTTTGAGAGCAACTTCATGTGCGGTTACAATCACGTGAGTGGAAGCAGACAGCTGAGTCGTTGGTCGGCTGTCGCTGGTCCTGCTGGCGTTAATGAAGGTCCAACTGTTGGCGCAACGACTGGCACATTATCAGGTTTATTGTGCTATTATTGTGCATATAAGCATATGCGTTTGACGTATGCAATTAATAAACTGCTTACTTACTTTCTTACTTATGTCAAGTGTGACGTATTCCGCTGCATTTCGGTACAATCGAGTCGAAAAGTCAATCGGACGTGACTGTCAATTGTGTTCATTTTTGCTACTGTTAGAAGTGGCCTGCGGTCTACTTACTGACTCCTAGGTGCATGGCCCAATTCCCCAGGAGTATCATGACCTAATGACCTGTGTATCGCCTATGCCGCGCATGCGCATGCATAGCGGTTCGTTACCGCGCGAACCTTGACCGCCGCGGACAATACGTCGCTGAGTAGCGGTCAGTCATTCACTCAACTGTTATCACGAGTGAGAGGCGTCTGACGGTTCGTGCAGCTGTTCGTAGACAACCTTCCGTCTACGGAACTCACGTTAAACGAGTTCGGGAGCTGCACAGTCATCGCCAACTGCCAGCTGTACGTTACAGAAGAGCGGCTGCCGACCGACCGACGAGGCCGAGTGAGACCGACGACGACAGTCCGGGCACCTACAACGACCGTTCGGCACCACGACGTGGCGGTTCAGAACGACGTGGCAGTTTCGAACGACATGACAGTTCAGAACAACGGGGCCGCCGCGCAACCTGTCGTCGACATCGCCGCTGAGCCGTTGAACCTGCTCGCCGGGTCATCTTGCCGTTAGTCCAAGCCGCCGACGCGGCCGAGGGATCATTCCGCTCCGCTCCGCTTGGCTGTACTACGCCTGCTGCTGCGCTTTTGGTGGCTGCTTTATTTTCCTATATGTTCGCCCCCTTCTGTCGCTACTCCTTTTCGTTACTCTGCTCTAGTCCCCCATCGTTTACTCAATAACTCAAGGACACTTACTGTGTTACTGTGATTTCCTTTGTTTGAGCCGTATAATATTGACTGTATTTTGCACTGCTATAGGCTATGTGTTTTATTCGCATTTCTCGTGTAGTAAATTATTTTGCTTCTCACATCGCGTGATTAATTTTGAATCCTAAGGGATTAGAAGGCTAGGAGAAGGGGGGGGGTCGTAACACTACTGATTAACACCGCTTGAACTTACATTAGTTATAGTCTATGGCTTTTAGTCGTAAACAGGCTAGCAGTCAAATCTGGTGAATTTGGAGGCCACAGTTGGGATAAATTCTGGAGTTTCTTTCTGTAACAACTCAACGGTAGTATGTGGGAAATGGGCATTTCAAGTTTCACAAGGTAATGTAGAAACATTATTCAGGTGAGGTGGGAAAAGTTTAATCATTTTGAAGCAAATTTATTCAGGAAATGGTGTACCAAATTTCATCAGAATTGTCCGAGTATTATAGGAGAATGAGATATTACAAAAAAACGTTTTTGGTCTCTTTTTCTCGGACACAGTGTAGAATGGCAATTACATTGCATTGCATCTTGATGGCCGCACGAGCCACGCAAGTCGTTCTGGGCTGTTTTGACCAAATTTGTAGGCCGAATGCGCATGTACACAAACTGCCATCTCCCAGCTTTCGATCTAAATTCTGACATCGCCATTAGATTCAGCGACCCCGATTTTCTTACAAAACAGCTATAATTTGGCGATCAGATGACGTTTTCATGCTGTGACCTTGACCTTTGACACTTGACTTAGAACGTTTGTAGTACATCGCCTGTCATGTGTTCAAACTCCATACCGGATTTCAGCGAAGTCGAACAATTCGTTGCTGAGTTATCGACGATTTAGCCATTTTCGCCATTTTTAACGGGGACGATGTTGTAACTCGAGATCTCAGAATTGGGAATTCAAAATTTGTAACGGAGGTAGCAGATGATATATGCTGCCGTGATTTGAGATGCATTGCTTCATTTCGAAACTACAGGGCCTCAAAGGCCAAAATTAGGCCAAATTTCGACATATTTGACCTTTACGTAAAAAGTGGGGGAGGGGTGGATGAAATATCTGGAACGAACATCGATCACCAGTGGACAAGGTGGAAGTTTTACATTTCAGATATTTTATTCGGTTTGGAAACCATAGTGCGTCAGGTGTCGAAAATGAAGGCCAAATTTTACATTTTTGACCCCCCCCCCTGTAAAATTTAGGGAGGATGGGTGAAATGTCTGAGTGAATTTTACGAGTTCAACTACGGACAAAACCTGTGATATACTTTTGAAGGGGCGTCTCTCGGTCGTCTGGGTGTCAAAAAAGAAATAAAAGGGACAGTATAGCCTGCCGACAAAAGTTGGTAAAATGTCTAAAGTATTCTAGACAGAGCTCAGCCCCTTCCAGATGCTACCGTATTAGCAGCCTACCCTGCAGTGAAACCACGTCCGTGTGTGTGTGTGTGTGTGTGTTGGCTGTAGACAGATACATGTACGCGCGTGCTGGTCACTGTACACTGTTGTCAGTGATCTATCATCGCAACACAACGCACTGTCTGCAGTATCGGCGACACATGCGCTCCCGTACTGCCGGCCACTTCGTGCTGTTCTATCAACGCACAGACATGCTCAATGTGCCGCCTTCATACGTCACACTCAGTGACACCACACCACTCTTCAAAGTCTCTGGAAACCGACTAGACATATGGTTATTTTATTGTGTTATTTTGCTGTGACAGGCGTTGTGTTGAGTAGTATGAGTTAGAGTGATGTGAGTGTGAAAGCGTGTGTTGTGTTGCTGTAATGCTACTCACGTCACAGGTACACGGACCGAGTCACGATTCCTGCTGGAAGATACGTCATCGGCTTCAATGCTTCAGCACGTGTTGGTGCCTTGTCAGCTGCTGTTGCAATTGACGATGTCGTATTGCTGGAAGGTTCTTGCGATGTTCAAGGTAACACAGCTGTCTGCAGTGTTCATGAATGTAGGCCTACGTGTGCAGCATACGTTGTATCAACCTATTTCTAACATAGCAGTAACATTGTAGTTTATTTATTTAGTTTATTTACAATAATTAGGCAGCCCGAAGGAAGGCCTTATATTTATTTTTACTCTGTCATTTTTACCAAATTTCTAATATCACAGCTCACAAACGGCCCTCGCCAAACAGTATATGTGAGGTTGGGTCCAAGGTTTTACGTACTTGAAACAATCACTCAAACATTTCACCTATCCTTCCTTTAAATTTTACAAGAGGGGCAAGAAGTCCAAAATTTGGCCTCGATTTTCGACTCCCGTCGCCTTGTTGTCGTTTTTGTTTCAAAATGGAGCTATATATTCGAAATCTAAAAAAAATTTGGTAAACGTCAATGACTTACCTATATCTTTACAAATTTGGTAGTTTGGTCCACTCAATTCTGAGAACGATTTGGGAGACGCCCCCTCAAAAATGCCCAGATAGGTATTCCCAGTGAAATCGCAGATGTACTTAAATCACAATAACTAAAAAACTACAAAGGGCATCATATATCAAATTCTGAGAGCGTCTTTTTACCGCCAAAGCACTTTCGTGGGTGGTACAACATGCAAAAATAACATCTATAAAATTAGTTGAACTCAGACGTGCATAGCTGAACTGTGGTAGGCTGGTGCATTATCGGTGTGCTCAAGAGGCTGTGTGTCAAAACCGGAACCGGAAGTAGACATGAGCCCTCAGCGGCCGCTCTACTGAATTTCGTTTTCGTGGCACATTTTTTCCGCACCGATTTTGGTCATGGTTCCAGAGGCCGCGGAATGGTCAAAATCCACTTCTGGTGAAACTTAAAATGGCGGACTGCGCCCATTCATGTTAAAAATAGTTAAGTTGCAATAACTCGGCCGCTGCTGATTTTCCTGCAATTTGGTGTTTAGGGCATTTATGGGTCCCCAAAGGCGGCATCGTGATCAAAAGCAGAACCGAAAGTAGAAATAGCCAGCAGTGGTGCCCATTTTGAATTTCGTCTGTAGGCATATCTCAGACACAGATACAGATATCTGCACCAAATTTTGTGTGTGGGTATGAAAATGGGTCCACTTACGTCAAAACCACGTTGGTGGACGGCGGCCATACTGAAAATGGTTTCTTGCGATACGTCCAACTTTGCTAACATTTGGTAATGCAAGTTCCGGAGCGCCCTAGTAATCAAAACCAGTTATCAAAATCATAACTGGAAGTAGAATTAAGCTGCGAGCCAATCGACCTACCGTAGCTTTTACGTGCGACTACATGTAATGCGACGCACGATATTTCCAAGGCCTTTCCGTCCGTCCGTCTGTCCGTCTGTTTTTTCTGTCCGTCTGTCTGCCAAATGCGTACATTGTGACAAAACGAAAGAAACTTGTGTCCACATTCTTATACCATTCATCCCAGTTTTCTGACAAGAAGAATGGTTGGTGGGGGCGACCCCTTCTACGTGAAATTTTGGGAGAAAACTGACCCCGTCTGAGAGAAAACGCCGAGGAGTTAAAAACGCAAAATGGCCGTTTTCCGTCAAGAAGTGACCTTCACTTGAAGGAAGTCTGCTACGAAGTTTCTTTGCATAAATACTGTCAGCGACAAAGTTGTAGGGCATTCACTGGCCTATATATTCGTGCAAAAATGGTTCGCCTGAGACATCCATACTACGTGAAAATTTGGCCGAAACTGACCCACCCTTTCAAAAACGCCGATGTCCAATCGTAGCTCGTAGCGCCTCAGCCGTAACACCTAGCGAAAAAATTAAATTAACACGAATAGGAAGCCCACTACGCGCTTTACAATAATCCAAAGATGAACAGTGTACGTTCCCCATAACCCCGCCATAGGGGGCTCAAAAACGCAGTGTCGAAAATGTAAGCCATTGTGTGTGATAACTTTCAAACGGTACGTGATAGGATGTCAGTATTAATCATAGTCGCATACGACATCGGTGACCTTGAGTGACCTTGAACGGCGTAATAGGGCCTAGTCCTTATTTTGCGTTATTTCACCGAATTCGATAGCTTTGCAGTCTGATTACGTCCCAGTAGTTCAAGATAGACCTATAATTTCCGCCAAATATCGTCTTCCAGTTATATTTAGCCAAAACTGCCCAATGCAGCAGTCGCACCGTCTCTGCGACAGCTAAGCTTCTTGTAACATCTGTCGTTGTCAGGACTGCCACTGTATAATGACGATTGTATACCATTATGTACTTGACATGATATGATATCATATGTTACTGTGAATGAGTTTACGTACGTTCAAAAACTGACAGAAGCCAGCTTAATCTAACACACGACATCGAAATAAAAAGCTAAATGAAAGAAGGAAAACAAAAAAAACGTTTAACAACATAAAACTGTTAGTCAGAGGATCCGTGAAATAAGTGAGACGTATTTAACTGACAAAAGATTGACAAGTGGCTTACTTGTGTAATTGTCTCACAAATGTATTGACAACGTATAGTATGAAGTTGGTTCACTAGCCGTTGATGAGTGGGTTGCTAATGTTCTATAAGAGTACGTTGAGAAATGGACTGGTAGAATACATTTATTAGAGTATTTATTAGCATAGCGTCTGTTTGTCTGTCTGTTTGACGATAACTTTCGAAAGCATGGACGTATACGAATTCATGTACACATCTGGTATCATATCTCCGAGGAATACGGGTCAGGTCTGTATATGAAGGTCATCATGTCAACGTCATGATCACAGGAGCATAAAAGGTCGAAAATCCCTATTCCCACGATGTAAAACTTTCAGTGGTCATAACTCCGGTTCTACAAAACATAGAGTCATGAGGTTTGCGTGTAGCGTGTGGTTTCGGCTATGCCGGATCGTATGATGTGACCGCCGTTTGTCACGTGACCGGAAGTTACTACGCGTAACTAAATGCACGTATTCGCGGGTGGTCGGCCTTAGATTAGAAGGCAGTCTTGTTTGAAAATTAGTTTTGCTGGGGAAAGTGGGCAAGGTCTATAAGTATTTTAAACACTGGAATCTCTGTAATTATAGGAACTAGAAATTTTAGGGATGGTTTTTTGAAAACCATTAAATGCGAAAATTGCTTAAGTGATTTTTGGCTGCGAATTAGGCATACGAGAAATACGAGAAGGTGCTGTTTGTATTTTTTCTTAAATGACTTACTGTATTGCTGTGAAGTCAGTTGGCTGGCTGATTTGTATGAATTTTGGCACACAACTTTATGTCACCGACATCTTATTTGCCGAATTTTGTCAGTCAGTTCAGGGATTGTGGAGTTCTGACATCCAGTTTTTGATTGACTTTTGATGTAGTGTTTTTTTCGACAGAGTAAGCACTTATGGTGATAGACTGCAGTGCTTACACAGGCGACGTTTGTGCTTCGGAGATACGTTCTCGTTAGTTGTATGTCATTGTATTCAGAGTGCGGCGCAGACGAGTTCAGATGCGAGAATCACATGAACCTGGTGTTCTGCGTTCCTGCCAGTCACAGATGCAATTTCTACACGGACTGTATTGACGTCTCCGATGAACGTGGCTGTTCCAGTTAGTCATACACTGATGATCGCATATCATAAAATAACGTTTACTGTATGCACGATGAGCCATAAAAAGGTGCCACTTTGTTGTCGACTATAACCCTGGTGTTTCTTGAGCGATTGTTGTTGCATCAGTGGAAAGAGCAATGGATACTCTACAGTATGTGTTTTAATGGCTTGATAACATCATGAGTTATTTCTTAGAATTAAATATACTGCATCTTGAAATATAAATTGTAATTAAAAACTTGTGGAAATAGACAAGATTTTTGCCAGAATACTGATAAAATAGTGCTGAGTAAAAATTAGAAAAGATGAACATTGGACTACTTCTGCGAAAGTTGCGAACAGGTTCGGTCGAGCGTACTACAATACAAGCGTTCAGCGACGGTCGTCTTGAATTGCGGATAACATTGCCACAGTCACAATTTTGTGAGGCGCCAAGTGACGCAGTTATGACGTCATCACGCCATTAAGTATATAAAGTGTATTCATTGCTTAGTGGCTCTTTTGTATGGCTCGCTGCATTAGACGTTTTACTTCATTTTGTTAAAATTCTCTTACAGACAATCTCTTACAAATACACTCTGTCTTGGTTGGTAGCCTAATTGAAACTCATTTTAGCGTCATTCAATAGTGAATGCATTGCTGATGAATTGCTTGATATTTCTGTGCAAGTTCTCTCTGATGTGTCTGCCTTTCAGAGGCGGCAGTTGCGATGTGTTGCAACTTGATCCGTCTGACGTCTGGCCCATCATGCCACGGCAACAGCGTATCAAATTTCGAGGCTTGCCGTGGATATGAAATTATTCATCCATATCCATATCCACAGATTTTCCGTGGATGCCCATCCTATACAGGCTTACATGTAGGCCTATGCACTAAATAACCGCAAAGCGCATATGGTTTCTACTAGTATACGATATTGACTAGCCTATAGCAACATCGATATCGATACCATATTTGTTAAGTAAGTAAATAAGTACGTAAGTGACAAATGTTTTTGACGTAATAATTGCTGACCACTGAACACTGGTGTCGACTTTTTATTGACTTTTATTGTTTTGATCTACTATTTCAGTGTCTGAAATTACTATTTAATGGAAAGTCATGCATATCATTTGCAATTATGCATGTTAAATCGTTAAGTAATTTAAAATTAAACGTGTAATCTTTTCGAAATGCTTAGTACATCTACAAAGACTGTAGGAATGTAAAATCGACCATCGAGAACAAAAAGTGGGCATGACGATATCAAAAATAGATATTGAGGCGGCCGATATCGAACCACTATATCGATACAGACAGTATATCAAAGCACAATTAATTGTATGACATACGGAATCAACTTTTATTCAAAAGTGGATTACATTCTAGAGTTTCTTAAGAAGAGAAGCTCTATCTGCGTTTGAGAAGTCTACTCTGTCCGCTAGCAGCGCGGGCCAGCAGACGACGTGACGTCAGCGTGTTTATCCTTCCCAGGTGTCAGCTGGTTCAAGGCAGGCAATGGCAGTGACCGCGCTAGCTGCATGCAACAACAATGTGCAGACTGCCTCGCTGCAGTGTTTAGCGTAATTTCGAAAAGCTGTAATTTTGTGACCTTAGGTCAGATTACGTAATAAAATAATCGACCACGAATAGAAACCATTTTGCAGGCTGTGTGAAAGTTTTAATTCGATCGCGCCTGCAGTTCCAGAAAGGAGAAGCGAGCGCAGATTTCGGCGGGAAAGTGAAATAAAAAAATGCA
>Ga0049105_1000343_pt1 | contig 15066 bp, 12 predicted proteins | sample WorMetvaBAHAMAS1_FD_61260 | JGI IMG/M metagenome (GOLD analysis project Ga0049105, IMG submission 61260) | Worm MetaG Olavius vacuus BAHAMAS.1 | ecosystem: Host-associated > Annelida > Digestive system > Unclassified | place: Germany: Marburg | collected 2013-04-09
ATCGCTTTAATTTCCGAATAGTCGGTGTCGTGAATAAAGTCGTTTGCGATAATTTCCTAAATTTGTACTTGTCCCCCTTGAACACACCATCCCGACTCCGACCACGCTGAGTGTAACGTGCGTTTGCTCGCCAGTTGACTTGTCATCAGAGCAGCCATGAGGCTTGTACAGACTAGCATTAGTCACTGTGATTCGCTGCATTGCTCTTCTCTGGACAGTGAGTCATGTATTAACCCTACGCTCGAACACTGTTAGCTTCATGTCACGGGTTTTCTGTTCCTGTGCTTGTGCACCCGGGGACTCTTGTTCACCTGCCTTATGAATATCTTGACTGTTTCGGAAAACATCTTAAGACGTTCTTTTTCTCAGCCTGAATTGGTGTTGTTACCTTTGTGATGATTATGCATAAATTGTTGTGATCCTGACATGTCTGTTATTATTGTTATTTAAATAAGCAGTTGTTGTTTGTCAATGTCAACCCAGAACATTTCGCAGCTCTAACTCTAAGGAGCCAGGTGAAATTTCTGCGCCATCGTCCAATTTGAACACTGCGTTCCGTATCATCAAGGAGGTGCAGAAGAAGTTCAAGACACGAGAAGCTGAGGAACGAGAGAAAGAGGTTCATTGACAATTATTAAACATATGCAGGCTTTGGAACCTGTTTTCTTACTGCACCTTGTGTGTAGCATATGTAGCAAAACTTGCAGTGACCAAAGGTATGGACATGTTCTCGTTTAGAAACTATGGAACATATGGCAAATTAAATTGTGCTCTGAAAGCACAGATTGCCGTATGTAACCTCCAAATTTGGTGTAGTTTAGTCCAGACTTCTCCACGAACCCCACATTGAGATATTTACAAATTTAACCCATTGAAATGGCTGTCATGTGCAATGACAGAATTTCATTTCTTACTTATCGGAGCGTGTGATCTGTGCACATGACATATGAAGGGTCATTGTGTGCTGTAGTGCATCGGCAGTATGAACATTAGCCCAGAATGACTGGTGCAGCGTCATGCGGCCTTCAAGTTGCAATGTGGAATGGTTTTCTTCTAGGCTCGCAGGTTTTTTTACTGGGATGTCAGTACGTGTGAAGAATTGACTGCAACACGACACCAAATATTATATACAATTATATTTTAAACTATGTACACCAGTGGTCATTTCGCGGGGCGACGCATTCCCATTGTTGAAAACTGATGGAACGCATTGGAATGGCATTTCCCTTGTTATAATATATAGATAATGCGTCAGAATGGTGCTGCAGTTAGTCATATATCAATTCAACTTTCGAAGATTGTACGAAGTCCAAACAACCACAGAAAAAATAGGTAATTTTAGCAGATACCCACCTGATCTTTGTACTAAAAGTATGACGATATATGTTATTAACACACACATTCACGTCTCACGCATCGACGTAATTCTCAGGCATGACAGACGTCTCTGTGACTAAGAGATGCTGCTCAAATGGCAACATTTTTAGGCTTTTAGGCATCTCTCAGTCGTACAGATGTCTGTAACGTCTATGAAGTAGCCTTTCTTAAATTAATCATGCAGCAGCTTACTGGAAAACTACGTGTATCAGAGTATATCAGTGTAAACTCTTTAACTTGGCCCCTTAGGTTGTTTGCTCACAAGGACAGTGTCATTTAAATTCGATGTAGGAAGACCATATGAGTCGTCATTGAGAGGTCAGTTTATTTTTTGAAAAAAATTAATAGTCTGTAAGTATAAGTAAGACCAAATCTGATGTATTCATTGCTTCACTGCCACTGTTTTAAGATGTTCTTATTGGAATTTTAATGACAGGCTCACATGCTGTGTGATAGCATCAGCACTGTGTCAACAGCGACTGCCTGGAGATAGGAAAATGGCAAAATTTGACCCTCGCAGAAACAAAGCCCCTAAGCCGATTGCCACAAAATTGTCATGGGCAATTAGGTCAAATTTTGAAAATCGCTTAATATTTCTCAAAGTTATCAATTTGAGTAGGTGTCTTGTTTTTTTTCGACTCAGGGTGTATAAGGCTTCATGGGTAGTCTGGTAGCACTGTATTACAAATCCAAGATGGCAACTCTCGCCATGTTGGATTTTTGGTCATATGCTAATAACTTTGGCCTGGATGGATGCATGTCGAAACTTGGTGTGATTATAAAGGGCATCATCTCAAAGTGCAACAGTCGGATTTTTATTGATATATTGTGGTGTCTGATATTTTGAGTTAATTTTAATGTTTGTTAATGTGCAGGTTTTACATTAATTTATGGATAATTTATACCTGTATTTGTAGGGTGTGATGAAGCAAGATTCACTAATTGTCAATCAAAACCGTGGCAACCCCAAGTTGAAGGATCTATATATCAGACCAAATATTGTCTCCAAAAGAATTTCAGGGTCACTGGAAGCACACACAAATGGTGTGTGCAAAGTTTGCATCTTATATTTGTTCTTTTATTTTTGATCACTGAACAGTGAGTTAATAGTACTAATTAGTTGTGTGGTATCACCTTGATGCTGCTGATTACCTGTGAAAAGCTGAAAAGTTTATTAAAGAATAGGCCTAAACACTAAGTGTAAATGAAATGGTGTAATATACTTGAAGGTGAAATTGATCATGTACCCGGCAGTAATTTTAATGTGAAACGGCTACCGTATATCATGGAGGTAGCCATTCTGCATTTGCCATTGCGTATTCTGGTGCAGATGAACGCGATAATGTAAGCCAGTGCCATGTGTACAGTCCTGTGTTATCATATGATACTCTGAGTAAATGGGCTGCGAGCCAAGCTCTGTACTGTGTACACACAGTCCTCTACTGTACTTCAGATGTTGCAAATGTGCACCCTGCAAGGTCAGTCATTTGCTGTGTGCACATGATGGTTGTTATGCTGATTATTCTGCTGATGCTGCTGCTGCTGCTGCTGATGATGATGCTTCTGCTGCTAGTGATGATGATGATTATGCTGATGGTGTTTTTGCAGGTTTCCGTTTTACTTCAGTTCGTGGTGACAAAGTTGATATTCTCTACAACAACATTAAGCATGCGTTCTTTCAGCCGTGTGATGGAGAAATGATTATTCTACTGCATTTCCACCTGAAGGTGAAACAGTGTAGTAGTTGGACAGAGCAGTGGTTTTCAACTTTTTTTGCTGCAGACTGGCAGCACATGTATTACCTTTGCGTTTGCCTTTACCTTTGGTGTGTTCAGTGCAGCCTGGAGATAAGTAAAAGGATAAATAAATCTTGTGAGAATCACACAAGAGAGTATGGTTGAACTTGATGAAGTTATTGTGCACATAAAAGCTGACTAGAAGCCAGCTTAGCCTAGCACAGAGGCAGTGGTGTGGGAACAACTGACAGTTTGATGACTATTGGGAAGTGGTCTGATGGAGTACAGAGAGTAGTAGTAAGAGATAATGCCAGAGAAGAATCAGAAGAGGTTATCACCAGGTGGAGAATGTGATTTTTGTTGTGAGTGGGGAAGTCATCATGTTGAGCTAGGTTGAACGAGGATAGAACAGATAGGAACTGGGAGGTGAGGTGATCGCTAGCTTGAGAGATAGGGAAGACACTTCAAAGGAGGAGAAGTTAGGAAGTGAGGACGGTAACTGTGCAAAAGGTTCTCGGATGAGGAAACCAGTGCCACAGCCAGTGGATGCAGAAGATCAGTGGTTGACAAAGATTCAAGCTCATTAAGGTGTAGTTAGGAGGAGTGCAGTGAGCAAGTTCAGTGGGTGTGGTTGTAGGTTTAATCCGGGTTTGAGTGAGACAGAAGAGATCAGAATGGTGTGTTTCAGTAATATCAGACAGGTCAGCTGAATGCAGAGGATGAAGGATAGATCGGATATTTAAGAACATGAGTTCAACTTCAACAGAAGTTGCTTGACCCAGGATTGAGCTTGATGTCATCGGAGTGGAAAAGAAGAGCGAGGAAAGTAGGGTTGTAAAAGTGTGAGATAAGTTGACGAGTGCCGGTGAAGCAGAGAGCAGCTGAAGGATAGACAAGCGAACTCCCAGTCTCCATTTTGGTGATTTGCTGCACAAGTAAATATTACTTCCCAGCACATCGCCAAAATGTCACAGTGAGACGAAGTAATTACATCTTTTGTGATATTTGCTGTTTTAGATCTGTGAGTTTGCAGATGTTGCCTTGCAAGGAGATGCAAACTGCTAAGTTTTTACATTAGTGAGTTAACATGACCTACTGCTTGAATCTAGTTTTGATTTTGAACCTGGTGATATAAAATGTGTAGGCCTGTGTCAGGTAGGTAGCACATAACTCAGTGATATAATGTAGGCATTGCAAATGTCCTTCAGTTTAGCCTGACAGTTTCACACTGCAGAGTATGTTTAAACGTGGTAATATGCATGACAGTTTGACAAACATAACGTTCTGTCTGCCTGTATATGCCATATATGGATTTAGTCACATGTTTGATTGGATTCAAAATCCCTTACAGTGCCTCCTTGGAAGGGATTTTGAATCCAATCAAACATGTTAATGTAATCGTCGCCAAAATATTTATGGACATAGTTCTAAGCAGTAACGAGCTGTCTGTATGCACGTGTGTGTGGGTGTGTATAGAATGCAATCCTGTTTGGCAAGAAGAAGCACATTGATGTACAGTTCTACACTGAAGTTGGTGAGATCACGACGGACCTTGGTAAACACCAGTACATGCATGACCGTGATGACCTCCGAGCCGAGCAGGTCAATAGTTTGTTGTCTCAGTTAAAGTTGTGAGTCATTGATTGTCTTTCAGTTGAACAGGATAAACAGACACGTTTTATACTCGACGTGACTGACTCAGATGGTGATGCTCAACTCAACTCACTAACTTTATTTCACAACACAACATAGCACTTTAATACAACATGGACTCGCTCTGGACGACTCCACTCTGCGCGGAGTAGCAACTGCTGCTGAGATGCCTATCATTTCGCGGGAGGCGTGGCTGTCAAGGCGCCACACTAGTATACTTTTATCTTCTGTGACGTTGACCTTGATCTGGTGACTTGGATATGTAATCTTGACCTAGAAGATGTACCTGCCTACCACAAATGAACTTTATAGGTCGCAGATGAAGTTATGTTCTCATGTTTGTCGCGCCGTTCATGTGGCTGCATTGTTTTGTAACTCTGCTTGTATTTCACGTTTTTCTTCAGTTGTCTGACGTTACGCGCAACAGTTCTTGAACCTTTAGATTGATCTGGCTCTGTACAACGTGAATCTGCTCGTGTCATGTGTATCATATTCGCTTTTAATGCGAATTTTCTGGTGTATTGTCGTCATTGTGACTATTCGTGGGGAGGCGTGGCATCTGACTTTTCATCAGCTGTATTCACTGAGGCCAGCCAGCTGCCACAGCCAACTAAGCACGACTCTGTGACCTGATTCACTGGCTTGGCGTTTTTTGCCCGGCATGGCTGTCGAGCTGGCGCGAAGTCATGTGGCCACCGTCCCCAGAATGTAAACATTGGCATACCACTACGATCAGCTTTAATGCTATAGAACAGCTAACTGTCGAACTAATGGAATACGATGTCGACGTAGCTGTAATTAGCAAATCAGAACACGCAGATAGTTGTGTCAGCATCAACGGCTATACATTGTTTCGGCGTGACAGAGCTCGACGTGAGGGTAGTGGTGTAGAACATGAACTAACAGCTGTTACTCAGAGACCGATTTCACACAAGATGGGTTTGGGACATTTTAGAGGAGAAAGTTTGTCAAACTCGGTACAACTGTCGATGACTTGTTTGATATATGATGGGCACAGCAGAACCATGCATTCATTGCAGCAGCAGTGTGACATTGCCTCCATAAACACGTGAAGGCAGAGAGCTGAACATTGTCTGCGATGAGATTTAATAAACATGCAACAGCGTGATTTTGTGGAAATTGTTAAGTTTAAAATGAATTTCACCCCACTGTAAAAGTACAAATTGAGTGCACTTTGTCAGATTCTAAGTAGATTTTGTGCTTGTAAGTTTGACGCAGTAACAATATTGCACAATGCACATGGGGCTAGTGATGCCCATCCTGTATAAAACCATAAAACCGCGACGGCATGAATTGCCACAGCTGTGCTAAAATATAAGTGGCACCTTTTTTTCTGAGACATAGTGTGCAAACAACGAGTGAGCACTTCTGACGTATTATGTGTGTCAGATATACAGCAGCTGTGTTAGCTGTGAAATATTGAAGTTGTGTGTGTGTGTGGAATTATAGGCAGAACGTGAACTGCGGCACAAACTGAAGTCGGCTTTTAAAAGTTTCTGTGAGAAAGTAGAGCAGTTAACAAAGCAGGAAGTAGAATTTGATCTGCCATTCCGTGATCTTGGTTTCCAGGGTGCGCCATTCCGCAGCACGGTTCTCATCCAGCCGACGAGTGGATGTGTTGTCAACCTTACTGAATGGGTCTGTGCACAACATGCCTAAAATTCAGACATGTTTTGTTTTAGTTTTTAACGTCTGTATATGATGACATAGAAAGGTGATCGATATCCTAAAATGTTCTTTATCTGGTGTTTTGAATTTCAGTGCAGTTAAATATTCTTTTGAACTATTCATGAAGCACGGCACATCTACGTTACGACTGGCATAAATATGAGCGTAAATCTGCGACATAGCTGTCTGTGTCGTACGAGCATCATTGCAGGCCATTTTATTGACTGTCACTGTGTTTAATCTGTATTAAATCCCTTTTAATTTGTAAAATTTAAAAAATTTCACATATACATGTTTCGGTTGCGTTGTAGTCACAGTGGCACATTCTAAATCCATTTTCACTATGAATTTGGTTGGTATAACAACTATTTAAAAACGCAAAAAAAATAATTACTATTAAGTAAAATGTTTAAACCACTAGCAGAGGAAGATTTGGGATTTCGGCACAGCAGCAGCTGCCACCGCTAACATAGTAACAGTGGAGTCATTAGATACACGTTGTAAGATACTTGACATGCGGCCGCAAACGACATTTTACACCTATTTTAACTTCAATTAATGTTACTACACTGCACTGCAGTGAACGAAAATTCAAAAAGTTGCTGAAACAAAAATAAGAAAAGAATACTGTTTCACTAACGGGCCACCGTAACGATCCTAATTGCCTCACTCTGTTCTTAGTCGCTGTTTCAGTTTGTTTGGGTCAACTGACCCCCGTCGGAGCGAAATCGCCGTGTCAGTGACATGTATTTTGTACACCTTCTCTTGCAATAGTTCTCACACACTGTAATCAACTAGATTCAAATCTGACAAATTTGGAGGTCATAGTTGAGGTGGGATAAATTCTAGAGTTTCTTTCTGTAATAACTTGAGGGTAGCACGTGTCCGATGAGCATTTCAAGTTTACAAGGTAGTGTAGAAACATTGTTCAGGTGAGGTGGGAAACGTTTACATCATTTTGAAACAAATTTATTCGGGAAACGGTGTACCAGCTGAGCTACTTGTTATGAGTAATATTCACAGCTGTGAACTGATCTCACGCAATAACCTTGGAATATGCTACAATGGTCTAAAAAGTTGATGGGCAACGTGCTATCACCTGGCTGGAATTGAAAATTAAAGAAGTAAAGAAAGTCCAGTTTAGCATAGCTATTACTGCTGAATTGTTGATGTCTGCATGTAGCCGCCACTGATGATTGCACTGGATGAAGTTGAACTCGTCCACTTTGAACGCGTCCAGTTTCATCTCAAGAATTTTGACATGGTCTTTGTTTTCAAGGACTATCATCGCAAAGTGGCAATGATCAATGCTATACCAATGAACCAGCTAGACCATGTCAAGGAGTGGCTCAAGTATGTCTGCCTGTCTCATTGTGTGTGTGTTTTAGTCTAAAATGTAGTCAGTTGAAATCTACTACATGTGTGTCAGATTCAGTTCTTTATTGAATTCGGCTAGTAGGGTCCGTGAGGATGTTCCATGCGGTCCACGGGGGAAAAATAAAATAAAATGATGTGTTTGTCTGTCCATCACGTGCCGGTATTGCATCCAGACGAATGAAGATACGATCGTGCAGTTTACAGCATCTGGTAGGACAATCCTCTAGTTTCTGGAGAGGTAAAGTTTACCCTCAGTGGGGGCGTTTAAGTGAGGCATGACCATGTCATAAGAGCTATCTCCCAGTCAATGGCAGATAGCGAATTTCGGCCACCTGGGGGTCTGAAACCCCTGAACTGATTGAGTTGAAATTTGGCACGATCGATTACGTCCAGCACACGACCCCACATGCCAAACTTGAGACATGCCGCTTTAAGGTTATATGTTGGGGGAGGGGTGAAGTTGCTAAATCGCGTACTTTTTTTTAGTTCCTTGGGAGCATGTACACTGTACAGAGCAGTCCATAGAACACGGCTTGATGCCCAATGTACCACAAAATGTGTTTTGGTGGTAAGTATATTCCTAGGGTATCATTTTGTTTCAAGGGTCAACCGCCCCCCATTTATGCCCCCAAAACCACTTTTTTGGTAGCACCTCCAGCTTAAGCCAATGGAGAGCATATTTGCATATATCTTGACAGCTGATAAAGCTATCATCACAAAACTTCACAGAAATATCAAGCAGGTGAAATATTACATAACAGTGTACAATTAGGGGACAAAAGGGGCGTGGCCGAGGTCACATGACCTACTTTTAAATTTTGGGACCCTCTCGATATCTCCGGAACGGCTAAAACTAGAAACTTGAAATTTGGTGTGCGGATAGACTTCGATGACTGATATTCAAAAAATGCAAAATTATTTGACAGAAAGGGGCATGGGCTAGGTCACGTGACCTATTTTTCTATTTTGGGACCCCCTCTTTATTGGCTAAAACTAGAAACTTGAAATTTGGTGTGCAGATAGACTAAGATGGGTGCTATTCAAAAAATACAAAATTAGGGAACAAAAGGCACCTGGCCTAGCTCACATGATCTTTTCAATTCTGATATCCCCTTAGTGGGAGCGGGCTGGGGAAGGGGATTTGAAGATGGTATAAGTCAGTCAGCCTGTTACATTTCTCCCACACAGTTTCGCGATATATTGCAGCAACACAGCTAAGGTGTGGTGGGCTGTGTGACATAGGTTTTGTTGCAGATTTCTATGAGAATACAACAGTGAAAGAGTTTAAAAAATTGGCCAACATTTGTCAAAGTTATGAACGAAAGTTTACTGGCACAGTTTTTTTTACTCACTGTGTAGTTGGTTGAAACTGCTACATGTATGTGTGTGTCTGTGTGTGCAGTTCATGTGACATCAGGTACAGTGAAGGCATTCAGAGTCTAAACTGGCCGAAGGTGATGAAAGCTATAGTGGATGATCCTGAAGGCTTCTTTGACAGTGGAGGCTGGTCTTTCCTCAACCCAGAAAGTGATGTCAGTACTGCAGTGCATATATCTGTGTAGTTTGTTCACACTTTTTGTTTGTTTCAGATGCTCAGTGTGAACTAGTGACACAAATTTTCTGTAATACCAGATTTTACTTCCTTCATTACATTATACAAATATTGACTGGTGCTGAGGTCAACACTGAAAAATTATGCCCTGAAGTTGTGTAACGTTGCCTGAGGGTAATATTGCACAACTGAGGGGCATAATTTTTCAGTGTTGATCAAGGCTGACAGTCGATATTTGTTTTGTTATATCACGGAAAACAGCGAAATATGTCAGTTGAGTAAGTCATGGTTTCTGGTCAAATGTGGAATGCAGAATATAGATGCAGAGCGGAGTTAGGGTTAAGAACCTGGTTTTAAAGTCAGGGATAGAGTTAGGGTTAGGCTTTAATTCCGCTGCACTATTTCTCAGACTACCGGATTCCACACTCTGCCTTACCAGCATATTCATACCCCTAATTCACACATTTTTCACTTACAGTAATGAGAAACATGTTCCAATTTTTGCCAATCACTATTATTTTCGCATTTTTTAAATTCTTTGAAGTATATAAGAGACAAAAGAAAAGGACTTTTAAACCGTTTTACTGACGAAACGACAGTGACGTGAACGCTTACGAAGTCAACAAACGCAGCGCAGAATATTTTGATCTGCCTAATATAGTGTTCGGACCAAAAATGAGCCGCCGAGACGTTCTTCTCGTCATGTTCTCCGGGATGTTGCTGCATTGAGCAACAGAGATTATTTATACATATCACGTGACGCGTGTAGGACCAATCACGATCGCGTATTTTAGATAGTGATATAACAATACACCATATTAACTTAAATCCATAAATGGTACTTATGGGTATTACATTACACTAGAGTAATTTAAGTACAAGACGGCAGGGTGGAGGCATCAGTCCAAATACTTCACTCCACATTGCGTCGGCGCTACATCGAAGACAATTGCATTACAAAGCGATTGCAATGATGATGGTGATTGATGATGCATTAGTGAGAGTGGTGGTTGTTGTTGGTGATGTATATAAGGATGAGGAAGGTGGAAATGATAGCGAAGATGATGAAGATGAGGTGTATGAGCCGACTGATGAGGCTTCGGAGGAGGAAAGTAGTGAAGAAGACAGTGATGAGTCTAATTGGTCCGCTGAAAATGAATCTTCTGGTGAGTGGCATGCTGCTGTTTAATGCTTTGTGAGAGTGCTAGCCAGGTGTGAATGTGGCTCGTGTTATATGTGAAAGGCCTTGTAGTAAAGGATTCATAATTATCTTTTTCAGTAAATTGCATGCAGTAATAATTTCAGTTGAAGGAGAGTCATGAGAGTCAGACTCATAGATCGGACATTAATTTTGCCCCAGATGCTAATTCATCCTGATACTGTGGGTTTATGTAAAACCGCATAGTATGGTAGCTTATTAATCGCTAATAATGCATTTTGTGCACATCACAGCTATATTATTTAGTCTTAACACATATGCGGGGTCGGGGGGTTGAAGCTTTTCTAAGCTGAAAGCCTTTGAGCATTTGGGTGTCATCTTCTCTGTATTTGCATATTCAGTAGTGTAGACAAGTGCTGATATGATTGGGCTTCTGTAAAAATTCGAATATAATATAATACGCGCGATTTTTTACCAAAAATAGAGGTCCGGTAGCCAGAGTATGTATAATACATGTAAACTAAAACATGCAAACAGTGTGACGGCCTCAGTTTACAGTAACAGATCTACATTGGACCAAGTAGCCCAGATAAAACAAGTGCTAAGCCAGACATCAAACATTCTATAACAATTCCACTTCACGCCTTGCACAGACGTATTATGTATTAATTTTTTAAAAATGAGCATCAGTTTAACACTTCAGTGTAAGGGTCTAGTTATCTGTCACTGACTGGTTTTCTACTGGACGTGAAGTTTTGGCAAATGGATCACGTCTTTGCTTCAACTATTTTAGATAATTATTGTGCATGCACAGAAACGACCACAATTGTACTTCTGGTTTAAAATTTGACCCCAAAATTATGTCCTTAATGTCCAGTTTAGTATGGAACCTGAATTTTTGCCAACTCGGCCACGTTTTGGACCATTTTTGGCCAAGTTTTACTGCACATGTGCAGAAACGACCAGATTTGTACTGGTGTGCCCACTTAGAATTTCCTGTCTGCAGACAGCGAATAGTCAACAAATGGTACACAGTGTAGACCTAGAGTTTCTTCGTGTAGGAAACTGTGGAATCTAGTTATTGTTGTTGTTGTGAGTAGTATTGCAAACAAATATTATGGTGTGGCGAGTTAGAAAAAAAACTTTTGAGAGCATGTAACAATGCATGTCTGGATATTGAGTGCATCATTATGTTTTAAACCGCTGCGTGTGGGTTCTACAGGTTCTGAGGAAGAGCTAGGTTCTAGTGAGGAATCTGGTAAAGACTGGGACGAACTGGAGGAAGAAGCTAAAAAAGGTTTACTTTCTTTTGTGCATTCACGACCTTTGATTATCACTAGTTGAACAAGTATCATTCTTATGCATATTGTATTGTATTATTGTATCATTCATTGTATTTTGATTGTATTACTGTACGTTTTGTTCTATTGCATTATCCCACATGTATAGGCCTAGGCTACTGAGCTATATTTAGCAATCCAGCTGTTCAGCTACAAGCGTGTCACAATAAAGTTGTTTTGAGTTGAGTTGAGTTTATGCATGTCGCTCATAATTATTGTGTGTGTGGAAAACTGATGGTTTTAGCTGATGCAGAGGCAGATAGTGATGAAGATGATCGCAGAAATCGAGGAAAACCAAGTCATCATCATCGCAGTCCTGGCAAGAAGAACATGCCAAGCCATCACAAGTCTAAGAGTAGCCACCACAATGACCGCAAACGTCATCGCAGCGCAGACAGTGGACGAGCTCACAAAAAACGCAAGTGACATGAACACGCGACTCACGGTGTCACGACACCGCAACGGAACCAACGAACTGTGAATGACAGCAGCATGAACACTGTGTCAGGCGGCAGTAATTGGCACTCTCGGACATTTGTCTGATTTGTTTCACTCGAGCAGCAACAGAAATGTAGGCCAGCTGTGTTGCATTTTATGTGCATTCTGGAACTGAACGTTCAGACTGACTGCTGTTCCTTGCAGCAGTATAACAGTTGAACTGCAATCTGTTATTTACTTCTATGACTGTGTGTGGAATCTTTGCTTTTATCATGATGGCATGGTTTGTGCACTTTGTTAACGCGAACGTATTAACTTAGTGACAAAATGTACAGGCTGAAGCATTTTACGTGCTTATGTAGGGTGAGCAAAAAATGAGACTGTTTATTAAAGTTTATAACTCCCCTATATGGTGACAGAAATGTGTTGCATATATCAAAAGTCTTGCATAGGACAAAAGTGCAAAATATTATGTGCATATGTGCAAGAACTTTCAGCTTGTCGGCTGGGGGCTTTGCCCAAATCCCTATTCGAGCTTTGCCCCTGGACCACACTGGGAGACTGTCGACCCCTTGTTCACGTAGCTCCCCTAGCTGCATTAAGTGGCAGTGAGTGCCTTTGGTTCAGTCTACGGTTGTGGTTTAGTAACGATGTCTGCAGCTCACCAAACTCCCTGGAGGATCACGAACCAGAGTCCGGTTCCTGGTTCTCAAGGAGTTTGGCACTCTGCAGGTTACCAAAGGCACGGATTCATGGCTGGGTGACACTGACAAAAATTTTTATCCTGATTTGCCTTTACTGTTTAAAATGCACGAAATTTTATCAGTTGATTCTCAAGAAAATTTTAAAATTGTTGCCACCAGATGTCAGATTTTAAGGCTAAAATGCACCAAAGTCGATTTCGGCTGGGACTCCGCCCTACATCCCGCTGGGGGAGCTTACAGTGCTGCACCAGACCTAATGTTTATTTTGTGTTCTCTGTATTCCTTAGTTAAGATGGATTTTGGTGTTATGTTGTATTTGGTTTAGTTTAGTCTTGTGTCTTCCCTCAGTGCTTTGACACTGTTGGTTGGGTCGGGAACGGGAGGGGAGAGGAAGGAAAGGGGACGGGAGGAGAAGAGAGGAAAAGAAAGGGAGCGGACCCCATTAATTTCAAAAACTGAACATCAGTTTAACACTTCAGTGTAAGGGTGTAGTTATCTATCACTACCACCGATTTAGTAGTACACAAACTACATGATTGCTTACATCACTATTTTATTCGTTCTTATTGTTTTAGGAAAATTCGTCCAGACTCCACAGGTGTTATGTGAAAGATGGAACGACTGTGATATGTAAAAAAGTCTGAAGTATGGAAAGACAATGACAATAATAATAAATCACAGTCTGCACGGTAGATGGCATGTCGATCGGTTTAGGGGGGGTGACCCCACGAAGGGGTGAAAAGTTAATCGTCTGTGCTTTTTTTATTTGTTCTTTAGCGCAGCTAGGGGTCATACCGCTGGACCGATTTTGATGAATAATATCTCAAAATGTGTGTTTGTGGAAATATTGCATTCCCTTATGGGTTAGAACAACGATATCACAATTTCAGGGGATCGAAATCCCCCAAAACCGCTAAAAATAGGCCCGAATAGGCATTTTCTAGCCAAAATGAAAAAAATCTTACAATGGCAATATTTCCAAAACAGTAAGTCCAATTGAGTTGAAATTTGAAGCTCAACTGAGGACCACGAGGTGCTAATTCAAAAATACAAAAATAGGTCACAAGGGTTGCCTTGGTCACGTGACCTACTTTTTAATTTTGGGACTCCCTAATATCTCTGGACTGGCTGAAGATACAAACATCAAATGTTGCATGCGGATTGAAGATAAGTGATACTAAAACAAACAAGAGGCTCAGCTATCGCAGAGAGACTGCATAGCAGTTTCGTTTTATTAGCGAACGTGAACTCATGTTCAGGTTCGCTATTTGTCGTCGTCCGTCTGTCTGTCTGTCGTCTGTCTGTCTGTCTGTCGTCTGTCGTCTGTAACGTTCGTGCACCCTACTCAGCCGATTGAAATTTTCGGCAATGTTTCTGGGCCATGTAATACGTTGGTGACCTGACAACATCCAGGTAAAATTTTAAGGAGATCGTCCCAGGGGAACCCCTCCTTCGGGGGGTTAAACCAAACAGTGGTAGAAAAATTTTGCGATGTTGGACCTTTGCGAGGCTATATCTCGGAAACGGTGCAAGATAGGAGGTAAGTCACTATTAATCACTAATAGGAAGTTGCATATGGGCTTTCGATTGGTACCAAAATCGGTGACCTTGAATGACCTTGAACTGCGTAATAGCCCTAACCTCCGCGTAATTTCACCAAATTAGGTAGCTTTGAGGACTGATTACGTAAAAGCAGTTGAAGATACATCGATACTTTCTACGGCAAAAATGTAGGCCAAAACATCCAGTTTTTACTGATATAAATGTAAAAAAACCTTCTGTTTTATAACAACGTGTAAGGCCCATCGTTAATGACACATCTAAAAAGGCAAAAATTAATTTCATCAACTCAAGTCCGCCGATATAATATGCAGTCCTTATTATATCCACGGCCCCTGAGTTGATGAAATTAATTTTTGCCTTTTTAGATGTGTCATTAACGATGGGCCTTACACGTTGTTATAAAACAGAAGGTTTTTTTACATTTATATTTGCAGTTTTTGTATATATTTCACGCTATTTCTATTAGATACACTCGTTT
>Ga0049105_1000344_pt1 | contig 15049 bp, 10 predicted proteins | sample WorMetvaBAHAMAS1_FD_61260 | JGI IMG/M metagenome (GOLD analysis project Ga0049105, IMG submission 61260) | Worm MetaG Olavius vacuus BAHAMAS.1 | ecosystem: Host-associated > Annelida > Digestive system > Unclassified | place: Germany: Marburg | collected 2013-04-09
GTCAATGCTTTCTCGAGTTATAGCTAAAAACGTCGAGGATGTTTTTTTGAGACACAGTGTAGATCTGATCAAGCTGGTTCACATTCTCACTATAAAATAAGTCAGTATAATAAGTAAGTAAGACGAGTGGGCCCTCCTTCACGACAATATGCACTGCACTTTGCGACGCAATTATTGAAGGTATAAGCCACGGCATACTACTGGACAGTTAAATTTAAATCGAATGCAGCACTGTTAGGCTACGTACTAGTAAATCGCAGACATTGATGCGCACGTAACGACTAGCGTCACCAATGAACTGCCTGTGTATATCATCATACATCACTGTCCACTTCCATGCGCCGAGTCCACGTTCTTTCATCACATTTGCGTAATTCGTCGCGGGTCAGTGGCAGCGAAAGCCTAAATGAGATTAGTGCAGCGAACGAAGACCGAAGGCTGAGCGTTTGGGTGGTCACAGGAGGTCGACCCGGCAGGTCTCGACGTGGACGATCTGTGGCCTGTGAGTGGCGGTAAGTCGCCAGCAGAGTCGTGAGAATACGACGCAGTGGAGATTTCATAATGTCAGCGCTGGAATGGTTTCGTACATTTCAAGAATGAAACTGTAAATCAAGACAGACAGGACTTCGCTTATTGTATCTAGCTGTCTCGTGTTGTGTTACTGAATAGCAGTCACGCGTAAATGGACGTTAATCAACGGCAAAAGTCATGAAATACAACATTGCAACAACATTTATTTACAACATATAATACGGCATAAGTGATACAGTGTGTGCGAATCATCCTTTTTTTCTCGCAAAACTGTAATGTACACTGTGTTTCAGAAACGTATATAATTTATTGCTGTTTCCAACAGTAAAAGAATTTTCAATATCAGTTAACATTTGATGAAGTTATTGCAAAAATTCGACAGCACGTTTTTTGAGACACAGTGTATGTAGACATGTTACTGAATATGAACAACAACTGAATGTGATGATTACTGATTACACTGTTCTTTGTTTTCTGCTGTTCTGTTTAACCATATCTATGTCGTTTTAACGAATTCCATCCCCGCTGCCGGTTCCCGGCCGGATTTGAAAATGCATATCCGGCTAAATCCGGTCCCGGACAGATTTGGAAAAATCATATCCGGTGCAACCTTGGTCAGTTTTAAGTGGTCGATGTTAACGTCTGTCGTCGATTGTAATGTGTTTAGCGTCTAATGAGGCAGCAAGTCCGCCGCAACCAACACGTTCCGGTGCCACGGTGGCGCCGACCTTCACCAGCGCGTTCGCCGACAGGGTTGTCTTCGTCAACACGGTCGGCGCGATGCTGCCGTGCACGGCCGCTGGACGCCCGGCGCCGACGGTCGCCTGGATCTGGGCCGACAGCGGTCGACCGGTCGTCGCCGTGTCGGGACTTGTCGAACCGCTCGGCAACGGGTCGCTGAGGTTCCTGGCGTTTGAGGACGCCGCGTACAATGACGCGGTTCACTCGAGCGTCAGTCTTCGCTGTCGGGCCACCAACAACGTCGGTACTGTCGTCAGCAAACTGGTTCGAGTCAGAGCCGGTCAGTTCCTCTTCTCATAGCGTAATCTACCACGTTACCACCCGCGAGTATGGCGTAGGTGGTAATACGTTCTGTCTGTCAACTTTCGAAAGCCTTGACCTAGAAAGTTCATTTTTGGTATGCGGATGCGTCTTCAGAATATTCAGGTTTAATTCGTATATCAAGGTCATCGGTCAAGGTCAAGATCACAGGAGCAATAAAAGCGTGTCTGTATGTCGCAAGCCTTTGCAATCGGAAGAAGGTAAATCCTGGCAGTCGCTGAGTTATAGGTTCACGAGTGGTCGTCGCCTTCGATTGAAAGACAGTCCTGCTTTGTTTAGCTTTTTCGTCACACCAGTCAACGCAGTGCGACTATCGCAAGTTCTTGTTCTTGATGACACTGAGCACCAGATTTCGTTTACAACGTATTTATGTATCGTATATACATCTTTATTCACCACAACTGGTAGCAAATAAACATGAAAAATAAACAGAAAAACTGATAGTATAGAAACTTAACTAAGAGATAAATATATAGGCTATCGAACTGAGACTGAAATTTTGCAAAAAAAGTATTGTCACATTCGGCGAACTTTTTCTCAAACCTTCTGACACGATCAGACCAGAGAGTACTAAGTAGTTTAACATCAAAATATTGTCGACAGTTATTGATAATGTATGTTGTATCGTGACATTTCACCTTTTGTGCACTAATTCTATACTGTTTTAACAGCTGTATGTCTGTTTTTTTCAATAAAGAATTCATTGATTGATTGACATATTAATTCACAGCTCTTGACGGTCACTGGCACAGACGACGGATATGATAATTATGACAGTTTCAACTTCGAAAAGTTTTTAAATGACAAAGCGTTGCGCGGTTACTCTACGGCAGCCAAACTCTATAGGCCTATATGCCGTTCTTCTATCACTCTGCATTTTGAGAAAAATTCTTCTTCAATGTGAGTCATTTGCTGAGATATGTTTCATGTGCTATCGTTAACGCTAGGCTACTGCTGAATCAAATTCGTCATTATTCGACAAAGACGTAACGAAAGGGAGACCGTATTGGAGTTTTAGGACCTTTCAGAATACAAAAATCACGCAAACACGAACATAACTGTACGGAATATGTAGATAGTTGTGTGTCACAGTGTCAAGGATCACGCCGGGCCCTCCAATAAAAAAATTCTTAGCTGCGCTTCTGATGGTGGAATTTTAATTTTCTAGGACGGATGCTATCTAAGCTGTTGCTTAATCGTCATAAAACAGCTGCCAAACATCCAGCCATTTGACCGCGTCCAGTTGGCGACAAATAACGACGATTTCAGTTGTCGCTGATTGATTAAGTTGGAGACGTAACCAGCAGCTCTGCTTGTATACATTGTAGTCATTGTATCGTTCGACACACTTCGTCTGACGTTCGATAAATTTCCCCTGCAGCAGCGACAACGATTTGGCGCGACGTCGAGTTCAAAGCAGGCACCACACGATGAAGACGACACTCAGACAGCGAGCAGACTGCAGCTGTCATATCTCGTGTCTGTCGCCATGATGTATCTACGCGTGTGAACGCCCACCCGCAACGCTGATTGACAGTCACGTCGGTTACGTCACTTTTTTGGGGTGCAAAACAGTGCGCCTACTGCCCCCAGTTTTCAAAGGCGCCGGCGGTCAACGACACGCAGACACGCAAGCCGTGCCTGGGACTGTGGGAAACCCACAGTTTGGTCGGAAGCTGCTCCCAGCCGGTGATCTCGGTTCGGGCGCCAACGCACGGCAGAGACGCATCCGTCTTGTGGGCAAGTGCGTGTGATCGCACGTCGATCGGTGACAGCGCACTGTCCGCCCGGCCCGGCCCGGCTGCCACCTTGCGCTGTCACGGCGAGCACCGCTCAACAATGCCGCCCGCCACCGACGACACCTTCCCACCTTTCGCTTTCCTCTCCCCCACCCGCATCGGTCGCGCGCAAATTTAACGCCGTTTATTATCGGCTGAAATTCGACGCCGATTGCCGTTCAGATCGCACGCTGATGAAGCAGCACTTAACGGCACCGGGCGGGGCGATATGGCGATCTTCGTCGTTGACCATCTCCTGCATTCTTCAGTTTCACAACTGCAGGTCGCCGGGTGACGGTTTATGTTATATACGAACGATCGAGTGGCTCCGTAGGTGGCTCGGTTTGACGCACACTTTCAGTTGTCACGTTTGATGTGTCGCAGCCTTTGCCGAACGTCGGAACAGAATCCGCCACGTCGGCGGCATCCGTCTTCTTCAAAGGCTGTTTGGTGGACAAGCGACTGACGCGTGTCCGCCAGAACATTGCGTGCCAGCAGAACTTGTGTATATGACGGAACTCCCACAATTGTCCGGCAGTCGCGCAGTGTGTCAAAGCGTCTCCGTCAAACCAACAATATATACGAGATGTCGCCTAAGACCGGCTTGAAAGAAGCCGACGCCGACACTGGCAGGCAAAACGGCAGCGCACAGTGCCACAGTTTGACATATGTGATCGCTTCTTGATGAGTCCAGTTGTGTCGTTTGTTATTTTATCGCTCCTCCCCCGCCCCCGGTACCCCGTCGCCAGAGTCTGCGGCAACGGCGATCTTCAAAGAGATTAGACACCGAGTCACGGTTCGATTGCGCCGTGGTTGTTCAGAACTTCATATACGTCACGCGACACCCAAAGTACACGCGGCACTGACACCGCTTGTTAGCCTTAACAGTACTGCAGTTCATCAGAGACGATTTAACAAATTCAGATACTGTTACCACAAGTGTGTAAAGAGATTCTTTGGCTACAACAAGTATGATAGTGCTACTGAGGTTTTTGTGGAGCTGAAACTGCCGACAGCTAATACAGTGTTACATAATCATACATTTCTGTTTAAAGCTTGTTGGAAGAATCATAGTAACTCTATTGTGTCTCTAATTCGGGATGTATACAGGCCTACACCATTGTCTTAACGTTTGTGAGTGTGTTCTTGTTCCTGTGTGTTGTTTTTATGTTTCTATGGACCTTCGTGGTCTGATACAAATAAAATGAATGAAGGATGAATGAATGAATAATTCTAGTATTCGCAGTTTGTAGCATAATTGGCAGAAAAGAGACTGAATCATCAGAATCACGTATATAGTATTCGATCAAACATTGTACAAAATATATGTCACGTTTGATTGGGTTTGAAGTCGTCAATAATTTCGTGTATGCGTTATTACCGTTACAGTTTCCGTCTATTGCATGTGATACGAGCTAAATAAAATAGGCCTAAAATAAATATTTAGTTACAACCGTTACTGCAAGCTGCTTGCTCAAACTTATTCATTCTGACCAACTACAGCTATGACGATGTTATATACAGCAAAATAAATATTTTGATGTTAAACTGCCTAAAACTCTCTGGTCTGATCGCGTCAGAAGGTGTGAGAAAAAGTTCGCCGAATGTGACAATATTTTTTGCAAAAGTTTAATCTCAGTTCGATAACCTATATTTATCTCATAGTTAAGTTTCTCTTCTGTCTGTTTTTCTGTCTTTTTTCATGTTTATTTGCTACCAGTTATGGTGAATAAAGATGTATAAATGAATAATTTTAAAGACTGCCTATATCCGAAACGGGAAAAATCTTGCCTATAAAACTGTAGATTCTACCGTTTCTTACTCCTGCTCGGGCGCCTGCCTGGCCGCGAGCATCGCTGCAGTGTTTGTATCCAGGGAGGAGTAGCGAACGCAAAAATCAGTAGGAAGTTGAACTAAGAAGAAAGTAAGAAAGAGTAGTATTAGTGTAGAGGTTTAACGTTCCAAAAAAGAACAGAGGATTCGCAGAACAGGGCGAGTCTGCTTGTACAACGCAGAAACAATAATTTTTGATGGGCGCCGATTCACTTGTTTAGCTGTAATGCAAAGCATTTCTGCAACAAAGCTGTGCAAAATAATAATCAATCGGCTGAAAATCGCCAAATTCTTGTAATGGCTTCACATCGCGCTTCATTCGTGAGTTGTCTGTATAAGGCCAACTCAGCCTTCCATCCCTCCGGGGTCGGTAAATGAGTTCCAGCTTCGGCTGGGAAGGCAAAGGCAGGTATGGTTCATTGCGTTAGCGGATGAACGCGGGGTGTGCAGGCAAAACTGTGAGATCCCTTGAGAACGCGTGCCATACCTGAGCGCCTTAGAAGTGGGTTCACGACAAGGCGCTATACAAATCCACGTTTACCTTACCTTTACCTTTACTGGTGTTGTGTGCAGTGCTGCTGAGCCGATACCAGACGTTCAACGTGAGAGTCAATGACGTCTACGTGACGCGTGGGAACACCGCCGTCGTCAGGTGCTTCGTTGATCCGTATTACGTCAGAGATTACGTCACCGTCAAGTCGTGGACACAGGGCAGCGATGTGCTGACGACAGGTTAACAAGTTCTCTTAGATATACTAGTTACTAGTTTAGCTGGTGACGAACAGGAAACTATAGCACATGTGTTTGACGAACAGATGATCATCAGACCTGGTGAAAATGTTGCTCCGGTGAAGTGTCACATACCAAACAAAACTGAATTGTTATATGCATATTTCAGACCTGGTCTCCACTTGCCGCTAGCATCTCGAGAACACGCATAACGAGCGAAAATTTGCGCTGTGGACAAAGGTGGTTACCGCGCTGCTCAAGACCGAGCTGACGATTTATATATACATCTTTTTTATTCACCAAAATGGTAGCATCGAAAGAAAAAAAGAAAAAATACATACATACAAAAATATACAATAAACAAGAACGGAAGCAGAAATAAAAAAGAAATAAGGAAAAACAATATGCACAACAGGATATTACAATATGGGCATGTTTATAGCAATGGAAATATTCAAAAGCCTGCCCCTTGCTGAAGTCAGACAAATCAAATCAAATCAAATCAAATTTATTAATGCGAAAGGGCCAGTTGGCCACTAACAATGCAAACATCAAGACAATATAACAGTTGAAAAAACAGTTGTAAAAACAGTTGTAAAAACCTACAAAAACTAAACACATTATCAGTACAAACAATGCAAATACAAATACAATACCAAACATGCTAATATAACCATGGAAAAAACTACAAATTCAAGTGGGAGTCATGGAGACCATTACTTTATTAAAGGTTGCCCAATGTGCTGTTCTTTTTCCTGAGTTTTGTCCTATCACAGAAACGAGCGGGGTTATGTCTACTAGGTGCTATATCCGCTGACCATGTAAGTATAAGTACTTAAGTATAGTAAACAAAAAAGACTACACATGTTCGCCTAGCGAACCTTATACAGCCTAAACTGTCACGAGTCACAAAGGCTCAAGTGTTTCATATGCTCTGCACTGCACAGAATAGCACGGTTTCGAGCACGCACAGCACGACTGTGCGGCCCTGAAGTTTTGTTTTTACTTGCGTCGCGATGAAATTCGTGGATGATGTCTAGCGGAGGGGAGGGAGGCTGACATTTATGGGGCAGGGACGCCACACCCTGAGATCAATAAGTGATCCTGTTTACCCTGGCTGTAAGGCCTGGATCAGAACCGGCCGGAACACGCACTGAATATAACAGTCCTTACATTGAAAAAAATAAGTATGACCGCGATGGCTGACACGAGTCACGCGACATTCAGTCGTTCACGCAATTTCAAGATAATGTTCATCGGTTATGGAATCTCGACTGTTGGACGTTTCCTTTAGTGCTTTGACACTGTTGGTTTGGTCATATGATCTGTAAAAATCGTCCCCGATATGAACTATAATGTGTTTGGTGGTACGATAAACCCGATATGACCTATAATGTGCTTGGTGGGACGTTAAACCTTGCTCAGTCAATCCAGGCCTTACAGCGATGTGAATAATAAACGAGCTACCGCTGCTGGTATTAATTTGCATCATCATAACGTCATCTTGCTTCGACGTGACGTCACTAGCACACAGTCGATAACCGCTGCACCTGATTTAACAGGAATCTGATAAATCGGTGAAGCAGAATCGCAATCAGCAAGAACTGTGCTTTTGGTCTCTTAACTTCCGGCAGGTTCTGTGCTGCACACATCGATATTCCGTGACAGGCAGGCGCTGCGTGGAAGTGAGTTGTATAGGCGAACATCGATTGTATCGAACTTGTTGTCAAGATACGGTGGCCAGTCAACACACCTCTATAGATCGGCATCGTTTGATCGACACGACATCTGCAAATATTGCCGCGCGACAGTGTTTGTAGTTACCGATGTGCGTCCGTGGAGCCCGGGTTAACATAGCAACTTTTGACGGCTGGTTATAGTAGTTTTACACGCAATGCCGCAGTTAGTTTTAATAGTGCGTCGTTGACAGAAATGCATTAGAAGGATCGGCGTACAAAACGACGACAGAGAAAGGTGATTAATCAAATCTAATCAGAAAGTAATACGCTAATCAGCCGTATTCATTTTCGCGCTGTTTTGTCCACCGCGAACGCACATATTTAGGCGTCAACATCACACGGGATTCCAGGCATGCGTCAGTCGGAGACGAAGTGTCTTCTATTTCCAAAACTTGTCAAAGGTCTTGCCATTACTGTAAGGCTGAGTTTCACTGAGAATTAAATGTGCTGTCTTCAGTTTGATTTGAAACTGCTTTTTGTCGAGATGTGCGAATAAAATGCGTGGAATATAAAAAAGCGAAAAATTGAAAAGAAAACCTTTTTGCACTAACAGGCGATGGGCGTATTGGGTGATTGGCGACAGAATTCCGCTTCCTCGCCCCCTCCAATGTTGGTTTACCGTTGACGCCAATGCAGATAGAGACAGGGCCAACCATTTATTCGTACAACAGAATCGTACGATGATGAACAGACACCGGCCACTGCTAAAACAGCGTCTACGCAAAGGCAGACGGTTACCGTTGTCGCTTTATTGCCAACTAATTGTTGTCCGTACACGCCTCGCCAAGCTCGCATATATTTATAACCACAACTACGTGCGTGCTAATCGTCGATCACCACGTGTCGGTTTCGAAGGCTTTTGTGTCCGCTGAGCGTTCGCGGCGTTCGCGCCGTAAAACATCGAGGTCAGATAGGTCGCAGCCCGGCTCTACAATCAGCTGCTGGTGCTCTATGCTCTGGATGACAGCGCGGGCGTCGCTTGTTTGATGGACGAGGGCGATTGTCGACGCGTTTAAGGGCTCGGCGTCTCAGTGTCTGTACAGGGCATCGCGGTGCTAACGAGCTGGCAACTGTCAGCTCCGTTACCCGCCCGCCTTTGTGTAACAGTCGGGGTCCGTGTAACTGTGGATTATTGAGGACATGGGTGGTTCCTACCAGCGGCGCAAAGACTGCCAATTAACCCGGCAGGAGAAGTGCGTCTCCTGGCTACTGTTATACCATAGACCTGCCGGCCGTAATACGTTCGCCCGTACAAGCAGTGGCCTCGCCAGCTATGGGGCACTGGGGCACGTGCCCCCTCGACTTCCAACAATTCATTTTTAGTTTACTTTGGACTGGAGTAAACCTGACAGCCAACTATCCAAATATTGTGTAGTCTGCGAGATCGCCTGGTGCAGATGTCAACAACTCACAGCTCTTTCGATCAGTACTACATTAGTCACAAAACTATTCGACATCAAGCAGCTGCTGCACTCGGCCCTGAAGTCCACCGTGAGTGCCCCATGACCTAAATTTCCAGCTTTGCCCCTCCTCGCAACAAATCCTGGCGGCGCCATACTGCGTACAAGCTCAAGCGGTCGAGCATTACACTCCTACACTGTGATCTGCAGTACGATGACTCTCGACACAAATACGTAAACTGACAATTGCAGTAATGTATCTTTCTGCTTGCGATCCGTGTGCGTGCCGGAGTACTTATTGTACGCGAGCGCGCTACGCGTCGAATGAATGACAGTCCAACGACCAACGATGGTCTTTTGTCACGTGTTTTTAGCATACTCCAGACACTGATATAGCGTCGAATTTCTCACGAACAACAATGCACGCTCTATCACTTCTGCAATAGTATACACCCACACTACAGCATACTTTTGTCAAGAATTCACTGCATATCTGCGCTTAGCTGCGCTACCTTGTATTTTCCTTCGCGAATTAGTAACTTGCATACGTAGATTAATAGGTCGTGAGTATATTATTACATGAACAAATTTTATAACGAATTGTGAGCAGCCAGAGATTCATTAATTCGTGTATTTATTCAAAACACAATGTACAAAACAGTGAACTGAGCAAGACATGGAATTAGACTGAATAGACTCGGAATTAAAGCTAATAATAATCCTCTTTATTATGGTTAAGACACAACGCTCAACCTCACAACAATCTCTCACGCAGGACAGCAACGTAATAACCAGGTTTAGCCCGAAGGCTGCCAGAAACAGACGGCGCCAAGGTTTTGCCAACATTCGATCAGGCACTCACCAGATGGCGCCACCTGAGCGCAGAGCACACATCCGATTGAACAGGCCTGCTACTCATTTATCTTCGGAAGGATGAAAGGCTGAGATCTACGTCAGCGTCAGCAGCCTGTAAATCATTAAATACATTTACACCGGGCTCACACCAAACGGAAGAACATATCTGCAATGACTAGAATCAGAATCGCATTCAGTTACTGGGTGAGTTTGTACGTGTAGGTAGATTTACTAGTAATGTCTTGATGACATTTAGACGGCTAAGTAAAAGATGGATTTTGAAATCTGAATTCAATTTTCTTTCACATTATCAGTCCAGCTTTTGCTGCTATACCAAATAAACCATCATTACTACGTTGTGCGCTTTTCCTGCTGGCAAAGCAGCGTCGTGTGTTGTATGCTAAAACACCTCGACCCCGTCTGTGACGAGGACAAAAAAGAACATTTCGGAAATCTGGAACTTCCACCTGGAGCGGCAAAAACTTACCTTCGTTTTGACTCAGACATTTTCGCCCACCTCTCAGCTAATTTTTACAGGGGTGAAAAAGGGAAATTTGGTCGCTGAGGCGCTGTAGTTTCGAAATGAAGCAACATGTCTAAAATCCGAAACCCATATTGGAAGCGGCAATGACTGCCCTATCTCCTAGTCAAACTTGACTTAGGTAGCTCCTTCCAGCTCTGAGAATCAGGGGCTACAAAATTGCCCCTCCCCAGAAAATGGGCGTAGAAAATTTGTTGAATCTCCAAGTCCGTTTAACCGTTCTGCATTAGAGGCTGAGCGTGACACCTGACTCCGACATTCCGCCAACGCCTCCCCAAATTTTTACAGGGTGAAAAGTGCGCAATACGGACTAGATTTTCGACACTAGTCGAGTTCAAGGTGCTCTAGTTTCAAAATGAAGCAACAATACTGTAATCTAAAATATTTATAGGGAGCGAGGATGAATGTTCTATCTCCTCTCCAATTTGATGTCGGTCGCTGTCCCCATCTGAGAAATGAAAGCTACAGAATTGCCCTCCGGAAAACAGGGTGACGAAAATTGGTTAGATCATCAATAACTCAGCCTCGCATTGGCCTGTTATGTTGAAATTCGACGTGCTAGCCTAGTGCACTATGGGTCACCATGGGCAGCGGAATTGTGAAGAAAAGTTTCAATCTTTAAATCGCTACAACTCGACCTCGCGGGTTGTTCGATTTCGCTCATATTATTGTGTTTGATCACGTAACAGCTGATCCGCTACAGTACAAAGGTTCAAGGTCATAGCGTCAAAGGTCAAGGTCACAGCGTGACGTAACCGATCAGCAGTAAAAAGCGTTTAAAGTCAGGAATAGATAGGTCGAACGACTTCCAACTTGATGATAATTATCAGATGTTAAGCGCAACATGTGACACATGTTCAAGGTCATTAGGTCAGATAGACCAGAAATAGCAATATGGTACATTTTCAATATACAGTAAAAAACACCTTTAAACGTCTGATCGCCGATTTATTGCTATCATTTAGGAAATTTGGGTCGCTTAATTTAATGGCGATGTCAGAATTTTGACCGGAATAGGAGTTTCCGCGCATGTGCAGTGAAAATATTGCCAGAATTCGAGTAAATGCCCACCAATCGCCAAAATATCTGTTTCTGAGAGGAAATCGGGGTCGTCGAAGGTCGCAGAAGTGTTGAATTCGTACAGGCTGGTGCATTAATTACTGTCGAAAACAAGCGGCGCGACGTCCAGCCATGCACCTTCGAGTTGCAATTTCTTCGCAATTGCCACTTTTTCAAGTTATTTTATCGTTATTATTATTACTAATGTCAAAGTGCCATTTTGACGGAGCAATTAGCATTGCTGCGAGCGTAGCGTTGGTCTGTACATAACTTGGAACGCCGTGGTTTCGTTTGTGACGTATCGACTGACACATTCCTGTGAATGATTGATGAATTATTGACGTTCACCGCAGCTCACTCAGCTTATTACTCAGTATCCTGCGATTGATCCTGAACAGCGAACGTTGTACAGATGACGAGGATCCGCCAGACTATAATAGTATGATTAACTATTGAATGTCTGGCTCTGCAGAAGCCGACCTCGTCCACAGACGTCTTCCGCGTGATCTCTGTTTTTAATTATGACGCCGATAGACTTGTAATTACACAGCAGTTTTATACCGTCGTATTCATCATCATCATCATCATCACCACCACCATTCATCTATTTATCAGTTTGTTAGTCGTGTCTTATTACATTATCGAATGGTCGTTAATAACGTGTTGTCTATAGGCGACCGCTTCAGCATCATGGCGAACGGCGACCTGCACGTTCGCGACGTTGGCTCTGAAGACAGCCACAAACCGCTGCGTTGTTCGACATACAATACTCTGACAAACGACACACGCACCAGTGCTGAGGCTATGCTCTACGTCATAGGTAACAATGTCCAGTTTTGTTCCCGGTGCCGGACATTTATTTCCTTATGTAACCAGCCACCCAAGGCCAACTCAGCCTTCCATCCCTCCGAGGTCGGTAAATGAGTACCAGCTTCGGCTGGGAAGGCAAAGGCAGGTATGGTTCATTCCGCTAGCGGATGAACGCGGGGTGTGCAGGTAGAACTGTGAGATCGCTTGAAAACGCGTGCCTTACCTGAGCGCCTTAGAGGTGTGTTTACGACGAGGCTCTATACAAATCCACGTTTACTTTACCTTACTTTACCTTACCTTACCTTACCAGTCTTCATCTGCCAGTAAGTTCCTTCCTCACTACCACCATGTTATTGTCAGCTGCCGAAATCGCCGCATGCTATATCTGCCCGGATATCCATTTATTGTAAAAACACTGTAACAGTTTACTTTTTCCATTGTGCGTTATGAAATAGCAGTATCGTTGTTATTTAAAATTGTAAAATTACAGCAGTCGCAAGGTTATTTTGAGAGCTACTTGTAGTGGCGTTCTAGTTATTATGTCGCGATTGGTTTGAATTTGACGTTGTTTAGGTCTCGTGCTGGACTCAAGCTTGATGACGTATACTCATGTGTTACTTATACCGTCGCTTACCATGTTTTTCATAAATAAACTTCAAGAGCTATTAAAAAGTTTACAACAGCTACGAAAATCGTTATCAGAACTGGCAAACATTCGCGAACATCATTGTAAATAATGTAACAGAGTTTGCATACGAACTTTTTGTCAGTACGCAATAACAGCCCGTTGCGTGCGAATCGAGACGGCATTCTCTGTAACAGTCAGAGCTAAACGGCGCTAATTTATCGAACGGTTTATATTGTCGCACGTTGCAGATTCCGTGAACTCGGCGCCGATTGTTAAAGAGACGCCGAGTAGGGTAGTCGCTCGGCAAGGCTCGCGGGTCGAGCTGCCGTGCGTATCCAGTGCGTTTCCTCTGCCGAGCTACACGTGGTCGCGACGCGGTGACGTCGTCAACATGACGTCACGAGTGACGCAGGTCGCCGGCAACCTGGTACTCGACCGCGCGCGACTCGACGACGCCGACGACTATGTCTGTCGCACGTGGAACCAGCTTGGATCACGTAACGTCAGAGTGAGACTTGTCATCACTGGTGGGTAACTTGACATCGCGCCAGTTCACCCTCACCGGTCGATCCAACTCTTTTTTGGCAGGAAACAAAATGCGATCTGGTGAAACCAGGCATCGCCGGAGGCAGGCCTTTATCTAGAATCTAGTGGCTTGGGGTGTAACGGGAGAGCAGGGGGTCCCCTCACCTCAACTTCCCTTCCCTCCTTTCCCCTCCCCTTCTATCTCCTCTTCTTCCATCCCCTTCCTTCCCCTTTCCTCCATATGTGGTTTCCAAATTATTAAACTTTTAGAGCGCTGACAAGAAACCTGGTGATGGTGGTGGTCTGGCGTGCTGGTAGCGCGCTGGTCTCGATCAACGAATTTAACCTACACCGGTCTCGGTTAGTAATGAGATGGGTGACCGTGTCCGGATTCAATTCCCGGTGCGGGACAGTCATCTCGGTATGTAACCAGCCACCCAGGTCAACTTAGCCTGGCCATCCCTTCGTGGGTAGGCGCAGTGAGTACCAGCCAAAGGGCGGTGGAGTAAATGGTTCGTGTGTGGGTGGCAGGAAATACTATGTGATGCCCTTGTTACTCAGGGGCTGGTGCTCTGGCGTAGTGGTTAGCGCGTTGGCTTCGATCAACGAAGTTAATCTACGTCGGACCCGGTTAGTACTGAGATGGGCGACCGTATCGGGTTCAATTCCCGGTACCGGACACTTATTTCGGTATGTAACCAACCATCCACCTAAAGCCAACTCAGCCTTCCATCCCTCTGGGGTCGATAAATGAGTACCAGCTTCGGCTGGGAAGGCAAAGACAGGTATGGTTCATTCCGTCAGCGGATGAACGCGGGGTGTGCAGGTAAAACTGTGAGATCCCTTAAGAACGCGTGTTATACCTGAGCGCCTTAGAGGTGTGTTCACGACAAGACGCTATATAAATCCACGTTTACCTTACCTTACCTTACGGGCCATGTCCGAGCGCTTTAGAGATGCAGCATGCAAATTCACGTTACGTTACTTTGTATTACTTAAAATTTTCTAAAGCACTGCGATAACTGATGCATTAGCCCGTTGCTGTTGCAGCTGCGCTGACGGCGCGCGTTCGTCCAGACGTGCAGGTGGTCGACGTCGGTCAGTCAGCCACGTTCCTCTGCGTAATCTCTGGATCGCCAGCTCCGACAGTCGCCTGGTACAAGGACGGCGCTGCCGTCGACACCGACGACGACACTCGGCTGACGCTGAATGATGACCGGCGACAGCTGAGTGTGCACGGGGTGCTCAGACAGGATGCCGGCATCTACCAGTGCCTCGTCGAAAACTCCGAGGGCAGTGAACAGTCATCGGGGCGCCTTATCATTGGAGGTAGGCGCGCTGCGTTGATGACACAGGGGCAGTACTGGGCCGACAGAACACCTCCTCCGAACAATCCATCCGCCCAATATGGCCGCCGCTAATTTCTTTGTAATAACTAACGGAGAGGGGTGCGCGCTTAGTGGAACAGCCGTTGCCGCAGTGTTGATCGACCAATAGCGTGCCACGTGCTTTCTTTCCGCGAGTTGCGATTGGTTGTAGATTGTCGCTAAAAATAGACC
>Ga0049105_1000345_pt1 | contig 15046 bp, 9 predicted proteins | sample WorMetvaBAHAMAS1_FD_61260 | JGI IMG/M metagenome (GOLD analysis project Ga0049105, IMG submission 61260) | Worm MetaG Olavius vacuus BAHAMAS.1 | ecosystem: Host-associated > Annelida > Digestive system > Unclassified | place: Germany: Marburg | collected 2013-04-09
GATGAACGCGGGGTGTGCAGGTAAAACTGTGAGATCCCTTGAGAACGCGTGCCATACCTGAGCGCCTGAGAGGTGTGTTCACGACAAGGCGCTATACAAATCCACGTTTACCTTTACCTTACCTTTACCTATGTAATTGCACTTATTATATCAACGGTTGACGGAATATCTTAAGTTATCTTATCTTAGTGACTTTGAGTCACTGAATTTGAATGACCAACATATCCCCCTCGCTCATTTCCTCGTCTCACCACACCACTGTGCTCCGGAATCCGGACACTTCTCCCCCAAACGCCCCCTCCGGGCATTCCCCCGGCTAACACTACTAAAACGTAAAATATCCATTTCAGATTAGGGTTACGGTATAGGGTCACAGTCAAGGTTAGGGTTGAGAATTGGGTTAGTGAGTTTTTTTACGTTTGTCTTACACCCGTGCTCCCAATAGCAAATCAATCCCTGTAATGTCACTCCCGCGAGCAGCGCTAATCCCCTGACACCACGTCGTCTTCACGCAGTTAATTTCCACGTTATAATTACGCCACTAAAGCGTTTTGCTGGCGCTCAGCCGTAACAGCCGCCTGATTATTAGTCTGTGTCCTCATCTTCGTCTCAGTGGCATGAATCTAACTTTTTTCCGCTCCGACGGCGTGCAACGAGACGTCTTGTCGACGTTTCGGCGCAGTTTAATCTAACAGCAAACGCTATCCGCGAGGTTGCCTCTCCCGCCTTCTGATGCTTGTAAGGAAACTAATGATGCTAGCCGCTGACTATATCTCGTCAGATCCCGGTCACATCGTCACAAGCCAAGCCACGCCGGTCGCGGCCTCCAACTGATCAGTGAAGGACTGTCAGCATCCAAACGCAACATCACCAGCTTGGTAGTGAAGCAGTGGTCTGACATGACTCCATCCAGGCACCTAGCTAATTTTTCAGACCTTTTATCTACCGACAGACTAAAGAAGTAAATTAGTGAATAGTAGTAAGTTACCTGGCACATCCCATCTCACACTGTTTTCAAGATATCATGTAGTATTTGATTTTCGATGTCGACACGGAGCGCCTCTTTGTAACGCACTCGTTCGGGGTGAAGCCCTAAATTAAGAACCACAAATTCTGGTGCCGAAAACTGGAAGCAAAGCTCTATCGTATGGTGTGAAAAGTATATCGATATTTTGAACCGTTTAGGCGCGACTCACGGGTGTGACAAACGGATAGACGGACAGACAGACATTAACATAGCAATGCCGCGCTTTAATTACTACGTTGTGCGGCCAAAGATCGATTATCTCAGCCGAATTTTAGCAACAGGATTTTTTTCTGAGTTGATGCTATGGACAGTGTCTCTAGTTTTTGAAAAGTACAGAGACGACGTAGACATAATATGGCTATACTAACACGACGGTGCGATGCCTTTGATGAACTACGCTATGATCATGTATATACACCGTGTCCCAGAAAAAAAATATAGCCAAATTTATTAAATATCTTTTATAAAAACTTGGCCGATTCCCATTTGGTATACAGTGTCTGGAATAAATTTACCACAATAAAGCACGTATTTTGCGTTTTGTCTAAATACTGTCTCTACATTTACCTTATATGAAACCTAAAGTTCGCGTTTTACGTGAATGTCAGTGCCATGAATGCGTTTCTTTAAAATGCGAATTGAAAATGTAGGCCTAAGGCATCAAAAATAGGATTACTCAGCAAGAAAAAGCAACATTTCAATTCAGAAGCTGTTCAAAGTCTTGTCCACTGGCGCGAACGTAATACGCCTTTAGGTTGACTGCCACTGTTTGACGACCTTATAGACGACGCTCTGCTTCAGCTTTAGCATGAAAATGAAGTAAGAAACTTATTAAATTATTAAAATAACGTTCATAAACTTTATCGTCTGCTGTGTAACCATGAAATGTTTATTATAGTTACATGTTCTAGCAACCACTAGTGCAAATATGTACTTTTTGACTGTATTATTTTTCACGACTGGAATTTTCACATGATACGGCGTCTAAGTTTAACAAGGCTATGTACAGACATTACGCAGGTGAGATAAAAAAACGTTTACAATATTTTGTGGCAAATTTATTTCACGTACTGCATATAAAATTTTATCAGAATCAGCCGAGGTTTGTGGAAGATATGACAAAAACATTGTGACTTACTTTTTCTGAGGCACGGTGTACACGCTAAAAGCGCCACTTGGCGAATGGATACGTAAACAATTGTGTCGCCTGTCCGCCGCGAGATTGTTAAACACACACTAACTCTAACGCAGATTGTTTTTGCGTTGTCCCTGTATATCTGTGAACAACGTTATCTCTCTTGTATACAGTGGCGGACCTAGGATTTTGTGAGGAGGGAGCCAAACAGGGAAAAGCTCTTTTTCGCCCTATTTTTCTTTACTCCCTTCCCTATTCTTTTTCCGTACCCCCTGCTTGTAGAACTGCCACCGATGTATTGATTTAGGAAGCGTACCACTCTTCGGCATTGCGATATAAGTAAGTAAGTAAGTAAGCGTTTATTACACATGACAGTCGCGCATGTTTACAGAGTAACATTCAAACAAAGAAACTGCACAGTGACAATAAAACAAGACAAAATCATACATAATGAAAAAAGGGAACGAACAGTGAAGTTTCGTTTGTTGAAATCATATTTAGCAGTTGACAATTCGTAATCGTGACCACGCGTTCTTAACCGCATGGCACCTGGTGGCCTAAGTTTTATTAAGTATGAATGATGAGGAACGCAGAAAAGCAGTCACGACGAGATATCGGCCGTTGCAGAATGCTCATCAGCTGCAAGCTCGGAGCTGACACTTGCAAGTTGCGACAGCGGCGAATCACTCCACACGCTGCTTGGGAGCGCAATATGGCAATGTGGCAGGAGTGCCTTTTAATCCCAACAAGCTGTCGAGTCCTAGCCGTTAGATCGTCCCTAATCTGAAATCGTATCTGACGCCAGCCTGCTAGCCAGCTCTACGGGACTGGCGGCTCGAGTGACAGTAGCTGGCTGGACTCAACTCGAGGCCGACAGACAGGACGGCGCCGACTTCGCGGCAACAGTAATTAAGCGGCGGCCAATTCAGAAACTTCCACCAAGGTCACGACGAACGACCACTGCCGCCACGACTTATCCCAGACACCCCTGCATAGCCACCCATGACATATAGTCTACATCTGTTGTCTTAAATGTAGGAGGCGACGACGATGGGCGTAAGCTTGTACAACATCTGGGCGACGGATATATAGCACAGTGCACGTGTACATGCGCCCTGAATGTCGACTAACGGTGGGAAAAACGTTTTTATTGGACACATTTTCGACTGAAAATATAAATAAATTGCATCTAACGTTTGTCAACAAGCGCGCAGCATACAAAACAGCAAAAAAACATCCGAAGCATGACAAAGTAAAAAAGACTTAAACTTCGAGATCGACAGCCTGCGATTTTGGACAAGTGATGGAAAGTATAGCAAAACATAGATGAAAATTCGCACTAGCACGCATTATTTTAGTTTTGGGTTATTCGCTGGCCTTCCACTCTCTGTGGATAGCGGAGACGGCAGCAACAGCATTGGTGCGGAGACAAGATGCCGTGCACTCGACGGCGTTATGTTGGGCTACTACATTGGTCTTCTGCAGCTGGGCATGAAATATTCAACGGTTCGACATCGATCGACTCCCTCATGTAGAAAGGCGCGATATATACCGACATGCCGATATAACTTATACCCTCTAATTTGTTTATTGTCCTGTATGCTGATGATATCATTTTGGTTGCGCCGGCTGTAGCCTAGGGCAGCTGCTACGTTTATTTAATTTATCTCGGGAGGTGCTGGATTCGTTAGATATGAAAATAGGTACGCAATAATCTCGTTGCATGAGGATAGGTCCTCGTTACGATGCGAAGTGTGTAGAAATCTAATAGCAGTTCAGGCCACGTATTTCCACGGATGACTAAATTCAGATATCTTGGGGTTTTTATTGCACGATTCAGGCTATTAAAAAGCTCACTGGATGTCTCTAAAAAGTCCTTTTATCGCGCTGCTAGGCCTAATGCAGTCTTCGGTAAAGTCGGCAGAACAGCGTCAGAAGAGGTTACGTTGCAACTGGTTTTGAGCAAATGTGTATCGGTTTTGTTGTATGGCCTCGAAGCCTGTCCATTAAATGCTTCAGACTCCGTTCAAGGTCATTCAAGGTCACCGATGTCAGTACCAATCGAAGCCCGTATGTGACTTCCTATTAGTGATTAATACTAACTGACACCCTATCTCGTACCGATTCGAAGTTATCGCATATTATTGTTCAAACTTTGGACACTTCGCGTTTTTAACCCCTCCCCCTTTGGGGGGCTTGGCAACGTACACCGTTCATCTTAGGCTCATTGAAAAGCTCGTAGCAGACTTCCTATTCGTATTAATTGAACTTTTTTCGCTACGTGTTACGGCTGATATTGATTGGAAATCGCTGATATTCGTGCAACTTGTCCTTAATGTAGCGAGATTATTGCGTACTTATTTTCATATCTAACGAATCCAGCACCTCCCGACAGTACTAGTCCATAATACGAGCGTCATCAATGGCCGAATTTACGACTGAACACAAGTGACCGTTTCAGACATTCCTAAAGGTACTGGCCTTTAGGGGCCTAAAGAACCTTCTCGATCATCTTTAGACTGCGATGCTTCAGCAGTTGCGACCAAGTCGTATTGAGAATGATAGGATAGGTCGGTGACAGGGCCGTGCGTAATGCTGCACCGCTTGAAAGGACTCCGCTGCCGAGTGATGTGAAACTTGAGCGTTCGACTGCTTCTTTCAGCTGTAACTTTGTTGCACTTTTTTGTTTCACGTCGCATATAACTAAGATCGCTGGATAATGACGGCGGAATACATATTCTCGTTCTGGTACGGTCACCCTGCACGTCTACTTCATTTTTAATGTGACTGCTAACTACGCGAAGAACACAAACCTATATGAAACCAGCAGTGAACGTTAACAGTTTATCAGATTATAGGCAAGATGCTATGCGATCGCCCACGATGTGCATGGACATCGCCCCCTCCCGAATATTCCCCAGGACATTTCCCACGGTTACCACTACTGCAACGTAAAAAGCTTACTAATAATATCAATTTAGGGTTAGAGTTAGGGTTAGGGTCATGGTTAGGATTACGGATAGACTTAGTAAGTATTTCAGTTTAAATGATATAGTGGTACATTAATTAAGTAGGAAATGTCCGAAGAAACGTCCGGGGCTTCCAGACATTTCGTACCCTAACCTTTTCGTACCAAGGCGTTTCGTACCATAGGCATCTCTAACCTTGATCCTAATCCTAACCTCACCGTAACCCATAACCCTTAGCTCCAACACTAACATCTAATCCTAACACTAACACTAATCCTACCGTAGCTAACCCTAATTCTATTAAGAACGCTGGATAGTACGAACACTGGTTTACGAAAAAGTTATAAGGTACGAAACGTCTTACACCGACCGGAGAAAGCGTCCCACGCCCGTCCAAGACGCTTACTGGCGCATCTTGAGTCTGATGAGGTAGCAGCAACGTTCCTCCGACCTGAGGTTCTCTAAGGAAGTCAACTGACGAATGAGTGGTCGAAAGTGTTTTCATTAATAGTTATCGGCTCCTGCAACTTGTAAAATTAGTCTACGAGCAGTGACAAGCCTGGCGGCGATCGTCTGTCTATACTTCGTAGAGCAATAAAGATCAATATAGAAGAGGTCAAACGTGCTTCGAAGCTGCACTCATCCACATCTGCCCACATAACGACGACGAATGACAACCGTCTCGGAACCGGTGATCCGCATGCCGGGCAGTCAGCATCTGCAACTACGGTGATGACGTCGTCATCATCTGACGGATGATGCAGTGCGTGTGACTGACACATCGAACCCCGGGGATTGCGACTATATGCACAGACTTGCAATGCAGCCACACTTCCTTTCTCAACTGATTTCCTTGCAACGTCGAATGGCCAAACGACAGCACGTGCTGGAACTCTCTCCCACACATGTTACGTCGGCTCCGTCACTGCCCATTTTCCAGCGCCAACTCAAGACCGCTTTGTTCACCAGATGTTATCCTGACTGTGCTGCACGTGCTCAGCAACATCTGCACCTTCTACTATGACTCGCGTCGCTATTTTTCTTATATTGTACGGTGTCCTGGCAGTCACTATTGACTTCATGCCACCTTAATCAGTTCTTTGATGATGATGATGATGATGATGATGATTACGCACGATGCACAACCTACAAATTACAAACAAAACAACATTGTCTTAGACGGTGAACCGTCGATCGGTTTTGACCCATGGGTATGCCCTTCATCGGCGAACGTTTCTGTGACCTTGACTTTGACCTTTGAATCCATCACCTAAACAACTTAATCAATTCGTCTCCCGTCTATAAAAAGTACATGTGTAACTTTTTGTTCAAGTCCCTTCAGCTATTCAGCAGCTATCGAGTTCACGAGGTTTCCATGGCCGTCTATCTGTGATTTCCTTGATCTTTGAGCCATGACAACTTTCTCAGCAATGCCCATGCCCACCCACGTGGTGAATCGTTTTGTACGTTTTGATGTTTGATGTTCACCACGGTGAAAACCTTGTCAGCACTGCGCACTTACGTGATAAATATTTTTGCCAGTTTCATTAAAATTCCTCACTGACATCGCGTCACGCAAAATAGGTGTTAAAAGAATACGGACGGACAGACGGACGGATGACCAGAAAAGATGATGCTGTATGCCTGCTATTGTTGGCGGAGGCGTAATGAATTCGAAAAGGGCCGGAGAGTCAGAGAAGGTATACCGGTGGGTGAGGTACTTGTATCATCGAATTATTTATTGTTAGTGGCAGACTAAGCCGACTACTCTACAGCTTCTGAAAGCACGTTAAATATCTGCACATCGTACTGCGTAACGTTAACATTTTCAAAAACGTATTTTGCGCCTTTCATCAGTGCATCGTACAGTGATTGTCTCAAGGTTGATGGCTGGAAGTATCTGACTGTGACGGCATCTCTGCGTATTGATATCAGCGTTGTATAATGTGCTCTTGTGAGAAAGTAAGTAAGTAAGTAAGCTATTAAGGCACACGAAAGCAAATTAGTCACAATGCACCGTGGTCGCGACTATAGCCATTATGTCCTTTCAATGCATGCTTTAAATGTCTGTAGTTCATGTCCCGACGCAGATGTGATGGCAAGGCGTTCCACACCCGAGGGCCGGCAGCAGAAAAGCTTCTGTCGCCGAAGCTGTTGTGTGTGCGTGGAACAACACATATTCTCTCAGACGCAGATCGAAGCTGAGGCGGCCAGTATCGGCAGTGAGTTGAATTTCGGAAGCTAGGTACGACGGTGTTTGTCTAACCGTTCGTTTGTAGATGACTTGTGTGTGTGTTTTACTTCCTTGATTCTACTCCTGTGTTTTATAGTGTTCTCTTTCTCATTTCGTATTGTACATTAATCTTTATGTGCCTTGCTGTCTGATTCAAATGAATGGATTGATGGATGGATAGACAGACCGCATTGTTGCGTCTATACGTTTGAGACGCAAACACTGTGTTGTTACTAAAACCGAAGTTTGCGTTCGCTTCTCGTCTCTGGAAACAAGCGCTAACAAACTGAAACTTTATAGAAATAATGGTCTCAATTCGCGGTCGACTAATTTTTTCGGCAATCTGACTTAAGAGCACACAATTACAACCAGTCGAAACGAAATTACATTAAAAGCGCCATCTGGCGAATGGATATATAATTAACTGTGTCGCCTGACCGCCGCGCGCTTGTAAACATGCAGTATCTCCAACGCAGGCAGAATTTCTCTTCTTTTGAAACTCTACAATCCAGTTAACTACTAATCTATTTCCTGGCATTAATAAATACGTATTTACACTGTTTACTATCTGCTGCTGATCGGCGTGTGAGTGTAGCACAACGCCTTTCTGGAAAATGCAATAAGAACCACAGTAATAAACACTGATATCGCCTCCCTCCGTGCATGTAATCAGTCGTGTCTTTCGGTGACATGCTCGTTATGGGGTAAGCACCGCTAAAGCACCATCAATAAACAAGCGATTCTGTCCGCCTATTGTGAAGCATAACAGCACGCGTATAGAACATTACTGAGCACGTTTGGGCTGCAAAGATTGGATGAAGTAATAACAAAGATGTCTTGTATATACATCTTCATTCACCATAAATGGTAGCAGATAAACATAGAAAAACAGCAAAAAGAACAGCAAAACAGACAAAAGAGAAACTTAACTAAGAGATAAATGTAAGCCATCGAACTGAAGCTGAAGTTTTGCCAAAAATATTGTTACATTCGGCAGACTTTTTCTTAAATCTACTAGCACAATCAGACCAGAGAATATTAGGGAGTTTAACGTGAAAATATTGTCGACAATTGTCGATAATGTCCTTGTTATTAGTGTTAAATAATTTCATAAGAAAACAAACAATAACGAAATCCAGGGATGAGAGATCAGATTTTAGTAACGCAGACTCTTCTGAACCGTACAAAATATGTCTAAACGGTACTGTGAGTGATAGGACATAGCAGCATCGTAGGAAATGAAACAGCCGATGAGCCTGTAAAACAATACGCCTCATTGGAATGCACGAGTTCTGGGATCATCTATGATGAGTGGGCCTACTAAATGTATCATTCGCAAATGGTCTATCCAGGAACAGAATAAAGTATGGCATAATATTCAAAGTCGTGGTCAGGCTAAGCAGTTAATGCTTGGAGTGAACATACGACTTTCAAAGTACGTTTCAGGGTTATCTCGAAGAGATGTAAGAACACTTATCACGATATTCTGACTGGACACAATACTGTTCATCGACATATGATTTTACTGAAAAGGAAGAGTGAGGCTTTATGTCCTCTGTGTGATGAGGAAGAGGAAACTACTAGCCTACACTTCCTTGGAAGAATGAAATATTTCGAACGACCATTATGTGAGCTCATGTGAGCTGAAACGGGAACATCGGGCTACTCTCTTAAGGTTTGCTAAAACCTGTAAGAGTCCACCAGAATGCTCATTATCATCTTTTCCGCCAGAGCGGCTGCCAGCTCATTGTCTCAATCATCTGTACACAGTTAAACGTAGGCCACCTGGCGCCATGCGGTTGAGAACCGGTGGTCATCAGTTTGAATTGCCTGCTGTAAAGTATGAATTTAACAAACGAAACTTTATTGTTCGATCGCTTTTTAATTATGTATGATTTGTGTGTTTTCACTTGTATTGTCTTCATTTTTTTGTATTTCGTTGTACACATGTGCGAATGTCATATGTATTAAACTCTTACTTACTGACTTACTTACACCCACTCACCCGCCAGCTTTGACTTATCACCCGCCTAAATGCATTTATTTTGATCTAAATGTGCGTATTATTTTCACACAAAAATGACGAAAATTTTGTAGTTCTGCTGCGCGAATGGGGCTTTGCCCCAGACCCCATATATAAGGCTCATATCGCTTCCAAGTTCCAGACATCCTCCTTGGAGCGGATCTGGACTCTGGAGGCGATATTAGCACCCGTGAAAGGGGTCGCCCTTCTACGGCGCATGGCAAAGAGTGGGGGAAAAGTACGGAGGAGAGGGAAAGAGATTATTTATCACCCGCAATTGACACTCTGTCATAATGTATATATGTGCACTTTGTGGGCGTTATTTTTCCGCAACAAAACTAATCTGAGTAGAGTTTTAAGTGCCACTTAAAGCTGTGGTACTTAAGTGACGTTCTAAAACCAGCCTTTAAAATACCGCGGCGTTTCTGACGTCGCACATCTCTAATCTCCAAGTCGTCACGGCGGCGCGGAAATAAAGTCGCATAGGCAGTTCGCGTCGCTGCTGAGTTAAGCGGTCGGTGCAATTTCGTCATATTGCCAAAGCACCTACTGCTATAGCGATGCTGGCCGGTCATTAAGTTAGTGTAGTCGCTGTACTCGCTCAAAGCAGCCGGACTGATGAGATAGGCACATTTACTCGAAGAGAACTATGGAAGCAGAAAAATCTAAATGAACTGGCGTCTGTCGATACAGTTGAACAGAACGCTGAAGTCTGATCGAAAATGAAAAAAAATGTGTGAAACAGACTTTTTGGTGGCACAGTAACAGAAACACTTTTCATAGTCGTGTTCATATAGTTGGCCAAACCGCATCATAAATATCTGGAACCCGATACCGAGCGATGATTCAATGTTTTATTTTATTGGTTCTATCTTATCTATCGTCTGAGGACCCGTGACCACATCACTGATGCACCCAGTGGTTGCGGGTCCCACAATGCATACAGTACAAGCTGGCTGTTCTGACGTATAAGGGGCGCCTTATACGTCAGAACTGGAGGCGAACTGGAGGCGCGCCATCTTATCGTCGTCCAGTCGTCCGCGTCGCTGTCTTGCTGACCTGCCTGGTCGACGAGCATTCCGTTCTGCTGGATCCAACCGTCTTGTTGTGCCATGAGTCAAACTGTCTACACTCAGCAGTCGAGCCTTTGTATTGCAGCTGCCGCTGCCGCTGCCGCTGCCGCTGATCAACAGCGGAATGACGTCATTTCACCTGTTTCGCTGTCGATCTTTTGGGCGTCAACTCAGACATTACCTGTTCTGGCAGTCCTATCCCGATGTCGTTCTACAACTGTTTTGTTTAGCTGTGTTACTGTGGCACTCTGAGTGGGCCTAGCTGTTGCAATAGCTACTTTGACCACTCTAAAAACTACCGATTGATTGAGTAATTGGTGCTTTCAAACATAAACTACAAAAGTTGAAATTTCCACTGTCTACTGTGTAAACTCCACACCCCAATTTTTCCTAGTTTTATTTTATTGTTTAATGTTTCTTTCATAAGTCGAATTTCTGGTAGGCCTACAAAATATGAAACTTCAGCAAATTTATAATCTGTCAACATTCGAAAATTCGACGCATCTTTAGATTTACTGCTTGCGATATGAAATTGATAGAAATCCGGATTTATGATTAAAGAGCTTCAGAGAGGGAGACTGGCCACTGCATTAAAAAGGACATTGACCCGCATGTTTTCCCTCAGACATTTGCCCTGTTACCATTACTTAACACAAAAAAACTTGCTATTAATGATGTCAATTTAGGGTTAAGGTCACGGGTTAGGATTAGGGCTAGAATTAGCCATTTTTACGTTTAGGTTATAGTAGCCGGAGGGAATGTCTGGGGGAGAATGCCCTACACCCGTGCGTTATAATAGCAAGTACAGTGGATATAAAATATGCATGTCGACATTCAAGTCTCCGGTGGCGAGTCCGTCGAGACGACTCGTGCAGTCCGAGTGACGTACGTACATACGTATACGACGTCCGATAGATCGGCGTCGTCCCTCGACAGTCGTACCGACGCACGCCAGCAGGTTCTGATTGAGGACGGTGCCGAACTGAAGCGAGCAACGATGATGCGCGCTGAATTCATCATCATCATCAGCAGCAGCATCAGCAGCAGCAGCGTCCCCATCAGGGTACTCTAGGACATCCCCTGAACGCCCTACGGACCCCCACCGGAACTCCTCTGGCTACTACCGCTTAAACGTGAAAGCTTACTAGGGTTATGAGCAACTTTATTTCATCAGCAAGTGATAGAAAAAGAAAAAAAACAAAATTAAACAACTATGCAATATAACACAACGAAACGAAAAGCATCGACAGACTTTCGTACACATAGCTTAAACCCTATATGTCAAATAACGTCAATATCAACGGTGCGACAGATCGAACAAGCATCAAATGTCACAAAATCTATAAGGACAACCATCTGCAATTATGGCGCTAGGTAATTTAAAACCGAATATTAGTTGGCATTCAGTAACTGTCTAGATATCGCTTGTATTAAATAATGTCATAAAGAACCGGTTAACTGAAAAGTCCAGTGATCTAAGGTTGGTCTTTTAAAGGACAGGCCTCTAGACCGTAGAGCACGATCGGAAGACATTTAAATTTAATTAATTCCAAAAATTACTTCTTCGGACGCCGTTCTCCCTATTCTCCCCAAAATTCCGTTATTGCTAACCCTAACCCTGACCCTAATTCTAACCCTCAGTCGATATCATCAGCAAGTTTCAGGCATTTAAGTTGTTAGTATAACCAAGGTATATATGTCCAGATTCCTCGTCATCCGCCGAGAGAGAGTAGACGGAGACCGACCACATACGTTTTCGGTTTACTTCCGCCGTAGACATATCAGCAGATCTCTAAAACCAAAGATTACTCTCAAAGTAGGGATTGTGTAAATTACGATTACAGTCAAAAACCGGATATTTTAAAGTGTGTAACTCTTGTATATACGACGGCATAATAGGCGTTCCATACATCAAAATGTTCAGCTTCTCATCCAAAGTAAGACTGATGTTATTAGATTTAAAAGTTCTTTGCACAAGTTCACAGAAACAGTTCTACACTAAAAGTAACAATCATTTAGGTGATAACGTTCAATTTTTGTAGTACGCTTTCTTCAAAACTCACAGTCAACCCCGACTATGAACATAAGTCAGCCCACTCACTGCAGCCGAGATGGATGTCTTTAGTGTAGGTTTCTGCGATGTTGTGCTTCCTGTCGCTTCTGTATCACGCCAATCACTCTGACATTTTTTCCGATTTTAACGTCGTGTTTCCGTTTTCGAACGCATTTAAAATCAATGTATTTTCATTTCGTTTCATTTCACATGTTTTGAAAATAGTGCAAAAATACTTCATCTAAGACTTCAAACAGTGCTTCAGCGATTTATTAGCAGTACTACTAATGCACAAAAACACTTTACAACATTACCAGCTGCGGCAAGTGCTCTCCTTGCCCAGGGTTGTGGTATCGGTCTCGACGTCTCGGTCTCGAGACGTACCAACGTCTCGTCTCGGTCTCTTCTCGGTCTCAAGCTTTTACGTCTCGTGTACATCCCTGTCCTTGCCCATGCATGTGGGCGCCCAGTCCCATGATTTTTCTTACTCTGTTTTGGCGTACTCGGCCTCGCAAATGGCACGCGACGGACCAAGTCTGATCCATACTCTGACATGCGTCCACGCGGGGCGGGTAGTGTGTTTGGGCTGCTGCTAATGCCTGTGGATGAACAGTGTCAGGTTTACAGGCGAAATCTGTCCGCTCAGTCTGATAATGTTACCATTTACACGCCGCGGGACATTCGGCACGGCTGGCAATGGGGGAGTTAACAGCCGGTCGACGGCTCGGCGGACAACGTGCACCTGCCTGCCAGCGTATGGCCTCAACGTCCCCGGAGGTCTAATTGAGAATTCCGTGTTCGTAGATCGCCGAAAGACGCCGCCGGCGTCTAAACGATCGGTCGTTTACGGACTGGCAGAGCGCAAGGGTGACGGCGTTGGAGAGGGGGGGGGAGGGTGCGGGGCTGGTGGCCGAACTGACCTAAGGAGTGGACTGCTGAGACAGAGAAGTAAGCGCACCGTCCCTCCGCAACTGAGTACGATTCAGGATTTAATGCGTCTTACCAGCAAAGCAAGATGTATTATTGCCGTATGGTGATTGCAGAGTACGCGTTCTGCACTTCGCGGCTGCGCTCTCTTTGAGCGTCTTGGCCGCCACGGAGACTGCGCGGTGCGTTCGTTTCAACGAATCTACCGCCGCGTCTCAGACTCAGGATATTAACTGTCGCCGTTTCGTCTGCACAATAACGCCAGACATATATACGCCCGAGATAAAGCCTTTCCTATAGTCACCAGCTCAGCCCGTGTCAAAGCCGAGATCCGAACATTCCTCCCCTTAACCTTTCCCTGGATATACCCCCCACTTAAACTAAATAATACTAGCTGATAATATATTTATGGTTAGGATTACGCGTAGGATTACGGTTAGGGGCAGGTTAGGGTTAAGATAGGGTTAGCATTTTCTAGCAAGTTTTTACATTTACATATTTAAGTAGTGGGGGTCAGGGAAAATGTCCGGGGCAACGTCCACGGGAAAATGTCCCAATTAATTTTTCAACTAGCAGAAAACACTGACGACAATCTGTTCAGAAGTGTGACATAATGTATAACCCGAATCACGTCTTCACCGGTTCCTCCCGTATGTCATCAGTCATCAATACAGTATCCGCCCTCGACAGCATAACTCGTTATCCACAAAAACTGACGATCACAAATTCATAACGAGACTGCTGTTTTTATTGACACATCAACTTAGTATAACACTGACTTCATTGTTATCCTACCATATTTGTACGCAGTTGCGTTCTGTTCAACTGATTAATAAGGCGTTATGATGATGATGACGATGATGATAATTGATTAAATCGACCTCTTTGTCGTATTCACGTAACGATTCATCACATCAATGAAACAACCGTTCACGATTTTCGCTCGTTGGCATGTATTTCCGTGTTAGTTTTAATTATTGCATTAATTTCTATGTTGATGTTCTGTGGCAGAGTTAGCTGGCTAATTATTTGCTGCTAAAGGCGCGGGTTACATTCTTGCATAGCGCATCGTATGATCGTATCCATCAGTCGGAGCGATGTAACATCACAGCTAACTCAAAATCCTCAGAATGAAAGCATTGTTAGCATAATTAGCGGTGTTTTATCTTGTTTAAACTTATTTGCAGTTATTTGAGAGCGCACTAAGCTCAAGTGCATGCCGAGTAATGTATGGATTCTACTGTTGGTCAGGGGGTGTTGACACATCTCTGGTGGGCTTAGGGGCGAAAGCTCTGAACAGTTTCTTTTTATATGACTGCAAATCTCGTCTGAAATTCGCACATTTTTGCGGATTCGGACAGAAAAAAAGTCTACCGGATCTGTCTCTCTAAACGATCTAATTACTGTACTGGGGCAAGCCTCTATCCGACGATAACATTATTGATACGCAGCTGGTTAGTAGAATCATACTGGACCTACACTGTGGTAAAGCACCTGATATTTCTGGACTAACTGCCGAGCATTTGATGTACTGCCACCCGTCTGTTTCGGTTATGATGGCCAAATTGTTCCAAACCATACTAGTTTCTGGTGTTGTTCCGGATGG
>Ga0049105_1000346_pt1 | contig 15039 bp, 13 predicted proteins | sample WorMetvaBAHAMAS1_FD_61260 | JGI IMG/M metagenome (GOLD analysis project Ga0049105, IMG submission 61260) | Worm MetaG Olavius vacuus BAHAMAS.1 | ecosystem: Host-associated > Annelida > Digestive system > Unclassified | place: Germany: Marburg | collected 2013-04-09
TGTTTTTTATTATAACAGCGTTGGGAAGATAAAAACGTCAAAAACATAGAAAAACGTGACAAGAATGAAAAAACGTAAATAAACTTTTTTTACATTTATGATTAAAATAAATTAATAAAACAGTGCGCCGCAAATTTTGAAGAGAGCCTTTTCAAGTGCGAAATCTAAGGAATGCTTTACTGCAGAATTCATAGGGCATGCCTCAGTTTCACAAAGTAAATTCGGTAAGCATTTAAATATATCAACGCAAATGTAACCTCCTCTGACGCAATGTGACCTATTTCCCGAAAATACTGTTAAATGCCATGTAGAATTTGGCTTTGTTTGCAGCAAAGGAACATCTAAATGTGTATTTTTGCTACCACAGTTTGGTGAAATAAAATGAATATAAAAGAACTGTCCCAATAAACTCGTAGGCATCTATAGCGGATGTGAGCCAGTTGACTACGCAGCTTTTATTATCAGATCTGTTTTTGAACGTTCATAAAACGTCTCCATGTGAAAACAGTTTTTGGTCCGTGTTAATTTTGTGACCTTAAGATTACCGAAAAAAAGTAATCCACTGCGAACTGAGACCATTCTGCGCATTGTGTTAATGTTTCCAACGCAGACATAAAAACATGTACATTTTATCTCGCCGTGAAAACAAAACTTCAGAAGCGGTAAAGAAAAGCAAAACAGACAACACAGTACTTGTCTGAACTGTCTGAATTAAAGGCTGTTGGCCTGTCTATATTACTTCATACATGCATGTTTCGTGAATTAAATATAACGATAGCAAAATTCCCGATTTTAAATGGTCGTTCTTGTAAAAACACCTGAAGCCAGCCAATGTGGCAACAAAGTACACAAATGCTCATTAGTGTGTGTGCTACTGTGATAGTGTAAAGGTGTTCGTGCAGTGTCAGACGCTAGCGAGGTTGAAATAGTTCGCTTCAGCGCCGCCGGCCGGCGTCTGATGGAACTCGCCGTTAATGTTTAGAGACGCTGGCTGTCCGTCTGTCTGTATTGGCAGGTCTCGACATTCCTTCTCTTCGTCCTGCCGATGGTTCTCATTACAGTTCTCTACATTCGCATCGGCGTCGCGCTCCGTCGCTCGACCATCACCACCGGCGGTAACCAACAGCAACAGCAGCAGCAGCAACTGCCGGCGACGCCGCCGCCTGCAGGTGCCCCGGCCGGCCGAGTCACCCGCGTCACGCCGGCACGCGTCGCTCAGTCGCGTAAATCCATCTTCAAGATGCTCGGTGAGTGGCAGCGGCGTCGGCTACTTCTGCTCCTTGCAGCTGTCGAGAGTGTTCGGCGTAATACGCGGCGCTCAATCGCCTATGCATAATGACGGTTGTCTATACGTGTAATGGGTACAACGTCAGCCCGGGCGCTCACGTAATCAATCAAAGTTGGTGGAGTGACCGTAATGAGACTGTTACAGTTGCGTACGATATACGACGCAGCGAGGCATGCACGGCCGACAACCAGTAACTACGTCGATGATATATGATCAACTCAGACAGTTAGCAGATCCCTTGTGCCGTCGCCGGCCAGTGACCACCGCGCTCGCATTTCGTATAAACTAGATCTGGCTTTGATTTCAATCGGCGTAACAAAATTACCGTGAAAAATGAGTTCCAGCTGACATAGCCAGATTAAGCACTGGGCTAACGAGACTTCGGTGTAGATTTTTAGGGGCCTTAGGGTCCCGTGGTCTTGTACAAAGCTGATCATCTCAGGAAGTTGCCATGGCTGGCTATGAGTATGCATGACAGTCCATTATGTTTTACCCGTGTTCTTTCTTTTTTTTGCGAACGCCATTATCAGTGGTCACAGAACGGAATTCAATCGAACTTTGCCGCGTGTTCGGAAGCAAGCCAGTTTTTGAAACTTTGACCTACAGATGGCTGAGATTACGTTGCTCGTATTTATCCATCCTCGGCAATTTTCGCGCAGGACATCGGATCGCAACTACAGCGCGTTGCTGTGTGTCGGGTTTCGTCTAAAACGTCGCGTGATTAAGTATTAACAATTTAGCATCGTGCAGTGCAGGAGCGCATATCGCACTTCCTGCACGGATGACTTTTTGACACTCAGTGATAAATTATTTACTGTTATCCGGGATAAAGATCGCGCCTGCGGCATTCAAGTCAGCGAAGATGCGTACAGTACACGCAACATGTCATTCATTAATGACACGGTAGCCTACTAGAGCGGATACAGAGCTCTCGTCGGCCGCCTGTAAAGTCAATAACTGAAATACTTTGGTAATATAATCACGCCATCTCTCTCGGGAAACATTATAATATTCGGTCGCATCATCCCATGCCAGGTCATCGCCGTTGCCATGATTTTTTTCCAGCCGAATCGAAGAAGTAGGTCGCAACGCTGGAGGCGCTTGCGTTTGCGCCAGGATGGGTGCGGGAGGAGGGTCGCCTTTTCCCACAGAGGGCGTCCGGGGTGTCACCGTGCACAGGAAGTTTGTGAAATTTTAAGTGCAAAATCATTTATTCTGGGGCAGTTTTGGTCAGAAAATTGCTACCGCAAATGTGCAAACTTATACCGTTCTGGAAATTAAGTTTACCGAGACAGAAAGTAAGTAAGTAAGTAATAGTGCAATAAAGCATGCAGTGACGATACGTCGTGCTCAGTTAATCGCGAACAGAAATGTTTTCAGTTGTCGTTTAAACTGTCCGAGATAGTGACCTGTCGCAACTGAGGCGGTAGATTGTTTCACACACGTTACAGTATGCGGGAAAGTAAACAAGGCGAGCAGCCGCGTGGCGAGACGGCGTGTCTCGAGCAGCCGGCGAAGAACCAGTACTCAATAATAACCTAACATTTACATGGTTCAATAATAAAACACATGCGTAACATTTAAATTTGTTCTGTGCGTATTTACTGAAATAACGCTATTTCACCATTAAGAGGTCGCAAAAAAATAAAGAATGCGGCACAAAACAAAAATATTACATTAAAATATTACTCACTCCATGGAACAATGAAATCCCCCACAGTGTCATACTACCCTTTTAACAACGCTACATGTAAACAGCTCTTTCTGCGGTGTGCTGTTGAGAACTTGCGCGCTCACTCAAGCGTCGAAAGAAAGCACAGATAAACAGGGTGGGCCAAAAAATAACGGGGCTGTTTTGGACAGTTTGTAACTGTGTATATGATGACGTTGAAAGAGAGTCTTTTGCTAGAGTAGACTTAGCGTCTGGTTTGCTGCATGTGTCGACTGTCGAGTGGTTAGCATTAGACCAGGCCGACAAGTGCCCACGCTTAGGCCTAACTATCCCTCCCGTGCACCGCCTGTATCCGCCTCGACATCAAAGTATGTCGCGTACTGTATTTTCGCTAGTAATAAGTAATCCTTATTTACCGAGTATCGCACGGTACTAGTAAAGTTGATGTTTGTTTCCCGCAAGATGTCACATAATCGTTAAAAGGTTGTAAACACAGTTAGGTGTGCCCTTGTATAGTGACGGATACGGAAGCCGCTCGAAGGGGCGGTGGCTCCCTTTCTCGTGCTTAAACTATTTTTTACGTTTTCACAACATAAATGCATGTGATGGTAGGGCTACATGTTATGAGTGTGGGTATAGTATGGTATAGTATAGTATAGTATAATATAGATATTCCTCTCATTTGCTGATTGCTTGGATTCGTCGTTACACTCGTAGTGGCCGCACGGCGTATGTCGCAGTGTGACTGTTAGTAATTTTACAATAGTATTCCGCCATTCTGTCTCATAACTTTTGCATTGTAGAGTTACTTGTTCTCGGCTACAGCTATAATCCTAGTCGATTTTGTTTGGTGTAAATAATTTTCGGTGACGTACTGCAGGTTTATATGTGTCGTTTGACTTATGCCAGCCTGCGTGAGCTGCCAACGTTCAATACATGCTATGCTAGGCATGGGAAATAGTTACACATAGACAAGAGTGTAAAACAAAGCTGCAATGAAACGCAAGTAGGCCTAACGAAAACTGGAGTTGACAGTGTCTCTTCACAGTAGAAGCGGTGAGGTATGTTGCAGCGCTCGAAAGTGACAGGTTCTGGATCGGTGGAGCATCGACTTGATTACGACGATCGATGGCGAGGCTTCGCCGTCCAGTCGCGGCTCTAACTGGAAGATGGACAAGATTACCGGATCGCATATGTGGAGGAACGGACGCAGAGCGTGATAATCGTATCACCGAGACCCATCCTGTACAGTTCGGAGGCCATCTCGATCGACAGCCGAACGAGCTGATTCGTTATTGTGATATTGATGGACGTTAATTAATGTTCGTATGACTGTACGAGCCGTCGACGTTTTATCAAAATACAAGAAGACCTCGACTGATTATGACATAATGCGGCTGTTAAAGTATCTTTTTTAGGATGTCGTGTCGTTCTTCGTGTAGGCATCGCCTCATTTTCTGGACAAACGTCATCAGTTTTTACTGTGTACACTTTGTGATGATTCGTGACCTTGTCTGACCTTGCAACTCCAGGCATGTAGTTACCAAGTTCTGGTGGATACAGATACTCGGCTTTTTATGGAGAAGATCGTATAATAAATGAAGGCCCATACAGACATTACGATAAACAACCAACCCCCGAAGAGCTAGTTAAACAAGACAAATTTTGTTGTCGTTTGTTATTGAATGAAAAACATGCTGGCATGTACGTCGGTTGCGAGTATGAACGTTTGCATTATGTAGATGAAGTTCGTGAACCGGAAAATTGTAGTGAAAAAAGTCGGCCATTATTGACTGCAGGCATACTGTCGAACGGTGACTGTTAGCATCAGTGGGGTGTCTAGAGTGACGGTATGACTGACGGTAGACGATCTGCGTCGAACGGTCGCTAATAGAGTCGAAGTACAGCGACGTAGTTGCTCGTTGCCGACCGATGCATGTATCGACCAGTGAGTGACGCTGTTACGCTGTTGCATTGGTGTCGTGCTTTGGTTCTCTGCGTGTGACGATTCGGTACTTGGCGGGTGGCATAGACACGGACAGTGGGCGGCCTGGGCCGGAATTAGACACTGTATTGGGCTATGGAAAGTGTAGGCTGCGTATAGGCCTTAGTTGGCAATGCAGCTGTGAGGAAAATGTGCCAAACTTATGAATCTATTTTTATCGAACTGCTATAGATTGTTCACGTTCGGACTGCTGATGCAGCATTTTTTGGATCCATGGATTGACAACGAATCTTTTGCTTACGAAAAGCTGTGGACGCGAGGACACGAATCTTGTTTTTAATTTCATTAGCGAGATTTTCTTTGGCAGCTGCTAAGCATTATAAGCTATGATTAATGTGGATGTTACCGTAGTAAGATATTACACGACTGTTAGTCCGGTTACCGTAATTTTGTCAATTAATGAGTATGGAGTATCGAGTACTTGGCGTTGGCCTATCACCAGTAAACTGCATAAGTAACATGTATTTTCAGTTGTCATTTGCGGATGCAGACTGACTGCATATTGCTGCGGACGCAGATCTTTGGTCATAATCTATGGACGGACGCGGACTCAAAATTTCAGGATCTGAACATCTCTGATTCGAAACAGTACACACTTATATGATGTTTGGCGTTTGTCTTATTAATCCGGACCTGACGGCGGCAGAGAAAGTATGAGTGGCGGCGCTTAACGAAGGCAGCATTAACATGTGAACATACCAAAGCTGACGAATATTTCGAAAATTTCCCACAGAGATCGTAAAAAGTACACCTGGCACATCACTCGTGTCAGTAAAGCCGTTCGCACGTGTAAAATGAAACAAAATAAATGCTGCAATAAATGCGGCAATAAAACTCCCGCAGCGCGTTGCAGCCTTATTATAGTCGTACCTCTCAGCCCACAGCTGCATAGCCAAGTACCGAGGTGTTCTCTCTCTCACGCCAATACCGTTCTGTCTCACGTTATCTCGTCATGATCGGCTGGGCCGGCTGGTAGTAGCCATAGGTTCACGGCGTACGCTTGGAATTCGGTCGAAACGGTCTAGTTTGTCGGTCATTGTTCACAGTTCTATCAATCATTTTTAGTCAGATTTCTTTTTCTTTTTTTAGTCAGAGTTCTTTTTAAATTCCTTGCCTACTTTCTTGATGTTTAACGTCATTCTGAGGTCACATACCCATCATTATTCTCTCTATATATCTTTATTTCGCGACGCGTTGCATGCGAACGCCGTGTGTGGCTACCGTCATAAAAATAATCAGTGTCCATACTGCTGAACGGATCTGTTTTTGGAGTGGAGGATAATTTAGGATTGTTTGTGTGCTGTGTCTAAGTTTTACTGTAATCTTACCTCAAACTCTGAACTTCACGGTTTTTTGTTGATTTGTTGTTTTGTTACACCACAAATGTAGTCACCTCAGAGCGACAATTCAATTTCACGCACTGTCATTATCAAACGCTCGACTCTCCTACTTCCAGAAAATTGCCAAACGACATAAGGCGTCGCGCGGTTTTTCTGTAACAGCTGAGCTTTCTGTAACTAACAGTGAGAGAATCCGTTTCATTGTTGACAGGCACTGTGACTGAGCAGCGTTACGTGTATCATTGGAATACTGTATGAGAAGACTAATCGTTTGAGAACGGCTCCCCGCACCATCGCATGCAGATTGCCGACATCATTTGACTGAAAAGCAACAGTTAACTATTAGGAGAATTGCGTTGTGAACTAAAGCTAAAGGTGCCCTCATTCTTGATAGGCTACAAACCGTGGCACCGGAGCTGATGCCGGTTTCCTGGCAGATAGACAGCCAGCCGGCGACAGTTATATAGGCCCAAAGACGCCGGTAGCGATTCCTTTCTCAGCTGCAAAGCATTACCGCCTTTGGTCAGTATCAAATTATACCGCATGGTGAACAGATGCGATCTGTCTGTGAATAATTTGCCTGTACAGTAGTTGCATTGAAGAGGAAAGGCCAGTAGTCGAACTTACGGCCTCTCAGTTTTGAGTCCAACGCCATAACACCACCACACGCTATTAACAGTACCTTGAATTCATCCAGACATTTCTCTCGTCCTGAGAATGTTTCGAACACATAGGCCTAAAATATGTTTTCGCGGTGAAGTGTTTGCGTACTGCCGTTATCCTTTCTGCGAGCGACTGAGCTCGCTGCAGAAGCTGCCTAAAAACGCACTCGTGTTGAACTCTCGTCTGTCTGACAAATACCGCGACCATCTGCAGCTCGACACAGAAAGTGAGTTGGCAACTTGGCAGTAAGACGAACGTCGATTCGCTATCTGTCAGTTCCAGGCTGCCGACGTTGCCGCAGTTGAGGAGGCGGTACCAGCTGTTACTACGGCGTTACGTTTCCTCCACCGCATCTTTCACTGCAAAACAGCTCAGCGGCAACGTGTTTTACATCTGCTGTTTCAGCCGCTGACTACGACGTATCAGACAGTTCGCTCATGTCCTCTTCTCTCATCTCGTTTTTTACAACCAACTCCAATGTTTTCTTTGAATTTATTGTAGCTAAGCGGCTTCGATTTTTCATTTCTTTTTATCTCTAGACCCAATTACACTCGCATGGCCTTTTTGTGCTACTGTGCTGTTAAGAAATCATTCTTCTAAACTCCCGTTAGTATATCCTGAATTATGATGAGCTGGCTTTGGGAGGGGGTTGCGCGAGCCCTTTAACAGTTCAATACAGCTAACAGCTTAGCGAAACGCGAGCACTCCTTGACAGAAGACGGCAGCCAGTTTCACTGCACGAGGGCGGGGACATATCGTGTCCACAATCGATAAAGCCGGTATCTTTTTACCATTCTCATACAACCTATGTCGACTGCGCATTGTAGCCACGGAGTCCACCGGCAGGGATTTTCCCTTCACACCCGAGTTTATGGATTGGATGGCCATATCAACCCTGATGGGTATTTTCTTCGGAGCCTCGAGGTTGACCTTGTAGCCTACAGCTAACGACAAAGTAATTAAATGATGGCGAAAACAGGCTCAGATGTGGACGACACTGGCCGTAACCTACGCCAGTTAGCACATAATCTAACTTTTCCTACAGATGTCATTGCCATAACTAAAAAGAACTTTGTTTACAGAATGTTATTTTTCGATGTACATGTATAGACTGATTTCTTTGTATGTTATTAGATAGATTAGTAGATTAGATGTAAAAAATATAGTGCGCGTTCATACGATAGATCGACCGAGCGTGTATTACATAGTCAATAAAATCACGATAAAAATGCGAAATTGTAAAAGTGAGTCTTCAGCGAACGGCAAAAAGCAGAGTGAGAGGTCATAGTCCGTAGAGATGGTGGCAGACTGTTCCAAACGTTCAGACCACAGACTGCGAACGCTTGTCGTCCTAGTTCAGTGCACGTACGTCGAGTGACTGCTACACAAGTTGACGCCGAGCGTAGAGATCGTCGCTGTGGGTCTGACGCGCAGAAGGCGACGAGGTCGGCGACGTACGACGGACACCGTTGAGTTCTGACTTGGTGCATGAAGACTGCGAGTTTGAACTGGATGCGGTACTTCACCGGCAGCCAGTGAAGCTCAGGGAGTGCTGAAGTAATGTGCGACCGACGGTCCAGATGCAGAATTAGACGTGCAGCAGCGTTCTACGCCCGCTGGAATGGAGCAGTGGTCGACGCGGGGAGACCGACAAAAACAACGTCACAGTAGTCGAGACGACTCAGTACTAGCGACGTCACCATCTGCTTCATGGTCTCCTGGCTGACTTTGTCTCGGAGCTGCCGTAACCTCCGAAGGTGATAGAAACAAGTAGCCTAGAAGCTATCTTGCTAATATGATAGTCAGTTCGCTGTCGAACCAGACCCCGAGATCACGCACGACGTCGTTATCGTCTGTGGTTCTTTTACGTAAATGGTCAATTACTCATCGATCCTCGGCCTAGGCTTTTCTGCGTATTCTGTTTAATTGTTCTGTATTATTTCTACTTGTAGCGCAAATGCGTTTGACATTTGTACATTAAACGATTACTTGCTTACTTACTGTCGTTCGGCGAGTAAGTACAATACAAGCGGTTGGGCTGTCAATGGTGCCGATGCTGTATCTCCCTGTCTAAAACTTTGGCAGTGACGAATGGCGATGCTATGCTAGTATTGTTAGTGTAGTCGTCTATTTCCACAGTATTCTCTTAAATTCGGGTCTCAAACTTGATGTTTTAGTGATCGAAAATTAAAGCAGTCAAACTCGGGTTTGGAGCCGTGCACAACCACGGATTTGAAAAGTCGTTGGTTATCTGCATGGATTCCGAGTTGTGCATTCGGATTCCCATATTGTGGTCTATATTCGACAGAGAATGTTTATGGCCGCCAATGCAATGCATATGAATAGAAGACCATTATTTGCCGTCGAAAATTCTGAATTTCTTTATCGAACGCCGTTTTCGGAGGTCACCGAACAGAACTCAACCAAACTTTGCCGCATGTTCTGGAAGTGGGCGAGATTCGAAATAGTTGTTAAAATTTGGAGCTCCCTCCCCATAAAACGTGGGGCCCCAAAATGCCTATTTTTGAGTGTTTTTACGACGACATAATATAAGCGCATCTATTTTTTGTGAGTGCAGTGACGTTTGTTACGTGGTTGTAGTTGCCGTGGTGGTTGCGTTCTTTATATGCTGGGCTCCGTTCCACGCTCAGCGTCTCATGACCATCTACATCCGTGAAGATCAGTGGACTCCGCTGTGGCTTGAACTACAGAGTCATCTCTTCTATATATCCGGTAAAGTTATTGGAGTACATCAGTGACAGTGCATAGTTATTACAGTGCAAAAGCTTGTTAACATTAGCATAGCCTAAATGTGTCATTGTCATAGATATAAAATATGTCATTTTCTTAAAAATCAGATTTTCTAGGTAACGGTAAAGTGTGAATGATGCTTCAAACATGTTAGTGTTACCAAAGTCGTTTTTATAGCTGACAGCTTTATGGCGTGGTCTTGGCGTAGGTGAAAAACAGCAACGTTCTGCTATTCAACTGGACTGACTACACAGTCGTTTTTGACTTTTTTTCGAATGTTTCTGCTCAATTTTGGTCGCGCAACTTAGTAGTTAAGCGGGACATTTGCAGATGGTTACTGTAGAACACTAATAGGAAACTCCATGCTGGAGATCGAGTCCACCGGTCAGCGTGGCCCTATGACCACCGGCAGTGGCCGAAACTGCTTTGACCTTGACGGATCGCAGTGTGGCTGCGTCGTTTAATGCCCCGTAGATCTTCGAAGCGGGGCAGGGTACATAATAATGCAACACGTGTCTGAACGTTAAGGCGCCGACTATAAATCTTCTTACTTACTTACATTTTTGTGATGCTACGTGGTTTGTGGCGATGTGTAGGGGTGCTGTACTTCGTCAGCACGACGGTCAACCCGATCCTGTACAACGTTCTGTCGCGCAAGTACCGGCAGGCATTCACCATGACGTTGTGCAACGCGTGCATGGACGACGTCACCAGACAGCGTTTGCAGCGCGACGGCTTTGGCGCCTATTCTGTCTACTACTCTGCCGCTCGTGCCAGCGGCAACCTCTTACCCACCGTGGACACTGTTACCACCGTGGACACTGATGACGCGCCCGGGGCGAGGAGACGTCGTATGTGGGGTACGGCGACGGCGGCAGTCGTCGTCGGCCGCACGCACCTGCTTTCGCCCGTCGAGTCGGGTACCGCGTCGGGTACGACCACGTCGTCGGTCGGAAGCCGATCGCCGCGAGGGTCTGCGTCGGCGGTACCCGGTGTGCGGTACCACGACGGCGCCGCCGACACCGCTCGGATACGATTCGTGGCGTACGACTCGGCAGTCGGTGACGGGAAGGCACGTCGACAGCTGCTCAGCGATCGCTTGATGGTCCCCGGCAGACACACTAGCGAGGCTCGTGGTCGAGCCGACGGTTCGAGTCTGACAGAACCGGAAGAGCCGAACACGGGAGTGTGGCCCGAGTGAGATCACGTCACGTGGAACCGTGATGGTAGTCAGTCACGTTTGCCGTTTAACATGATCTCGTACGGCGAGTGTTCAGTCGGCCGATTGTGACGTTAAGCACAACAACTCTATTAACTGGGGTCGTGTACCAGCAGCACGAACGGTGCGAGGATGACCAACAGAAAATTTTACTACGTTTTCCATTACGAGCCGAGATTAGTGAAAACCGTTGTACTTAACCTAGAGTCGCCATGAAATGAGAATTAGCGAATCAGAGTGGTTTTCAACGACCTGTAAGCAGTAATGCAACGTTTCTGATAGCGGCCAAAATCTGGCGAATCACAAGAATAGTGTTGACAGGTTCCACATCGTTTATTGATTCGCTCTTTTATTACAATAAGTAAGATAATTTATATGCGATGCCTGAAAATAGTCATTATACGTGCCGCTGCTGTTGTACGTTGTGTATCTCATTAACAATATTTCATTGCGACAGCCGCACAATTTGCGATAGCCTTCAACATGTAGCATTTCGGGAATTCGGTGTGGTCGCGCAATGGCACAAGAAATCAGTTGAACACGGGCGCCGACTTTTGAGAACTTCATGGCCCATCCCCATCCTTCCTTCCCGTTCTCCTCTTTTCTCTCCTTTATCTCCCTTCCCCATTTCACCTCCCTTCCCACCCTCCCTTTCGGCTATTGGGGGAGCGCTTAAATCTCCCGGTAGGTCCGGGAGGAGCCTGGACGCCACACGATATTTGGTGCACTTTGAGCTGAAAGTGCTTCTGATGACGAGAGCTGCACTGATGGCTATAAGAATGACTTGTTTATCAGAATACATTGAACAACGTGCACTCAAAAGCACCGGCGTCAATTTCTGATGTACGGACTTAATATCCTGTGTGTCTATAAAAGTGCATCCTGGAACATGGTCATAATAACTGCGGTTAAACTAACGCAGCCATTAACATAACTTACTGTCCAACATTTTCCTGTATATTTCAAAGGAATATACAAAGTTGGCTGATTGTCAAATTTTCGCTAGCGACAGGGGGTCGCATCACTAACGCCCTCGCTGGAGGCGATCCCCTGCGGATATTGCCAAGAATGATATACCGCTAAAAACTAGATTCTTTGCGCTACATTTCACTCGCAGAATGTATAGGCGTATCTTAACCACTTTTACGTAATGGGCCCTGAAAACTACCAAATTCGGCGAAATACCGCAATGTAACAGCCATTACGCCGTTCAAGGTCACCGATTTTGGTACCAATCGAAAGTTCATATGCGACTTCCTGTTACTGATTAATACTAACTTACCTCCTTGCACCGTTTCCAAGTTATGACCGATTATTGGTGAAATTTTCCCTAGCGATAGGGGAGTGCTTCACTTTAACGCCTTCGCTGAGGTGATCCCCTGCGAATATCCAGATAAACTTTAGCTCTCCAGAAACTAGAATGATTTTCCCACCTTATGCTCAAAACCGCACGATCGTATCATCATTCGTCTCGGCAAAACACCGGAATGTGACAGAAGGACGGACAGATATCCTCTGGCTATTACAGCGGTCTGCATTGCGAGCAATGCGGAGGCGCTGTAAATAATAATGACAAATTTAATGTGCCGTAAGCAAAAGCTACAAGGTACAGTTTGGAGTTTACTGACTGAACACTGGGTAAGTTTGTTTAGACTTTAATCTACACACATACTGTAATTGGTGCACTGTGTCAAAAGACTTACATCTGTATCTAAAACAGAACCAGCCACGACAAACAACCTCTGCACAGTAAATTCACTGCATTGTTCACTGACACCAATATCGAACATTAGGGAACTGCTTTAGAAAATGTTTCCATGTCGTATTCTAACGTGTGAAAGAACAAAACCACCACACATTGATCAACAGTTTCTTTTTTCAGCAACTTCAAACCAACTGACAAGCAATGACAAAATGGTATTCTTCACACGATGGATTGCAGCAAAATTACAGCAAAATAAAATACATGATGACGTTGTATATTTACATCGCTATACAATGCTGTAGTCATAAAATTCACACTGTACACATGCTTCTAAAAAATCAATGAAATTGACGAAAAAAAGCGGAGAATATACATAATACATTGTATTTTATCACACTAGTTTTTCTAGGCCAGTGATTCTTAACCTTTTATCGGTTCCTGCATCCACTTAACTGATCCACAAAAGCATCAAACCCTATCTCAGCTAAATGTCCAATACTGACTACTGACAGATGTCGAGCGACCTACCGTGCTAGCTGCTAATTAGACCCATGTTCAATATCACAAACTGCTAAACCGTCTGATATGGCTTAGATATTTAGTCAGGAAATAACTTATTCCTGTCAATAAACTGATTGACTTTTTAACCCCTTTTAGCACTCCCCTTTTATCTGCTGGCCTCCAGGTTAACAACTGCTGCTCTATGCAGTCAGGTATTGCATTATGCTGCCACATTCTGTCCGTCCACAGTATGCATGCTTCATTATGCTATTGATGACCTTCGACTCGCAGCTGTGATTTCTATCAAAACAAACAAGCAGCTCAACTAAAATGAATAAAGGCAAAACGTAACAGCATGCAGTTGCATAGCAGTCAATGCGCAAAATGCAAATGCCAAGTCTTTTAACTCTGCAGCCGCAATATCAACGTGGCATATTGCTGTAAGCTTCAAATTGTAACAGGACGTAACAACTGCTCAACGGTCGGCAAACGGCTACCGCAGTGCTGCACACAACACAAACATGCAACAAATGGAATAATGAACTAGACAGCACTCAGGGAAACAGTGGCTTAACTGCTATGAGACAAGGGAGGCACCAAGCAATAGGGAATTTCCGCTGATCGATCGAAAAATAAATGGCAAATGACTGGAAAAAATTAATGCTTTACAGAAGTAAAAGGCACGTTCTGAAAAACTGTAAAAGTGTGCAGACATTTCACTGTGTACCTTGGTGAACGGTAATAAATAAATAAATCTCAGTAATAAAGTCTACATGTAATCTGTCGTGGTGTATGGTAAGCCGACCACAGACCTATGCAACATGGTCAGCCACTGTCAATCGACTATCAGTGACAACACTAAGGTCGCATGCCGAGCTGATAGCTGATGTCAGTACTTGCAAATCGTGGACAGTGAGTCTGTCTATGTTGTCAAACCAAATCAGGCTTTGGCTCCATCTGAACTTGCCAATAAAAATATGGCCAAATCAGGCTCTGGCTAATTTGGAAAAAATGAATCTGGTACACAACTAGTTAATATGAGCCATCAAATAGAATTATACAGTAGAGACTATATGTATTTGAACTGCACAGCGATCATACATAGCTTACATGGTGAGAAAGAGCTAATGATGATGACATTAAGCATGATTACGCCAGGATGGTAAAGTGCATCGACAGAAGTAAAGCAAAGTAAAACAACAACGTAATGCTCAATTACAAACTTGTGAAATTACACACATGAAGGAAGTCTGGGCATTTCACAGCACTCGCACTGCTTCAGTGCCGGATGATTGAGGAATGTGCAAGCGGAACAGCTCCAGTGCTCGCCTTCCGTGTCTTCGCTTGCCCGGCTTGACGACGCTTCAGCTGTCGGTGGTATTTGCGGCACGTAAGACACCGGTGTGGCGACTAACACAGCAACAAACATTGGTTACACTGGCACAGTTCATAAAACACTGTCAACGTACTTCAGAGCAATAAATACAATAAGGGTAAAAAGAAGAAACATCTCTTCAGTTAAAAACAAAACAGCAGTAATAACTGGAGGTCTAGCTTGAGGTCGAGAGCAGCAAGACATATATGATGAACACAGAGCTGTAATGCGGAATGGTGATGGACGAATGTTGAAATAAGAACGCCATCACGCAACCAATAACTATTATTACTAACACATACATCAATACAGTAATGCTTTGCGAAAGACAGAGACCGAATATCTATTATCTACAAGGCACGTGTTTCCAATGTTCTGATTGAAAACGAAGGAAGGTGTATGTTGAGCACTTCAGTGCAGCATGTTTGTTGCGAAAAGATACAATCATGCAACTCATCTGAAAATGTACACTGTATCTAACAAGAAACTCATCAGGAGATGAGATAGCGAACGTGAACTT
>Ga0049105_1000347_pt1 | contig 15029 bp, 9 predicted proteins | sample WorMetvaBAHAMAS1_FD_61260 | JGI IMG/M metagenome (GOLD analysis project Ga0049105, IMG submission 61260) | Worm MetaG Olavius vacuus BAHAMAS.1 | ecosystem: Host-associated > Annelida > Digestive system > Unclassified | place: Germany: Marburg | collected 2013-04-09
TGCCAGTTCTACTTTATAAACTTTATGGTGCCAGGACTATACTAAATACAATATATACAATCACTAACACCACATAATAGCATGCTGAATATGTCGCTAGTCAGACACTCTGTTACAGTAGTATCATGGGCATACAGGTTAATCGGCCGAGAAAATTGCAGGTGGTGTTTTGAATGCGTCGCAGGGCTATAACACGGAAGGATTTCTGCGCTGCTGTAGGTTGAGAAGTACCGGTCGGCATCGGAAATTCGTGTGCTTGACACATTGATGGACATGCGCCGATACCGGATGGGCCTTGTCCAGACGTCGGACCAGCTGCGTTTCTCGTACCTCGCCATCATCGAGGGGATCCGGCGGATTATCCACATTCCATCACGTGATTCTGGCTATGAGAACAGTGTCGAGGCGAGTGTTGCCTGCTGTGTGCTCAAATTTTTTTTACGTCTGCCTAATTGTGAACTGTGTTGAGCTTGCTGCTCATGGTTGCCATTGATAAACCATCATCATTGATTTTCGCCATCACATTCTGCCAGAATTTACAGTCAGTTCCACCATACCTCTGCCATGTTAGATGTATGGCGGAACTGACCATTTAACGTACGCTGAATGGCTCTAGCGGCGACAAGTGAAAATACCGCAACAGCCCTATTAGCAAATTCCGCAGCGGCATCTACAGTGCTAGTTCTATGTTCTGCAACTGCTTTAATGGCCCTAATGGCGATAATGGAAAGTACTGCAGTATTTAGAAATAACTCCGTGGGCACCATTGCGGTGTTAGCTGGTAGGGCCATTGTGGTATTTTCCCTTATCGCAGTTAGGGCCATTTTAACCTAAATTTTTGTACAGTGTACAGACTTTTCTGCCATGGAGGAGTTATGGCGGAATCCACCGCCTCAGCGGCAGAATTGACCGTTTTGATGTGGTGGTAATCAACGATGATGGACATCAGTGAAAACTGGTGCTCATTGCATTATAAGTAGGGCAATGTTTTGTCGCACTAACAATGGAGAAAATCGCCTTCACTTTGCAGAAGTGTTGCGCTAAGAAGTGAAATTTATTTAATTTACTAAAGCAAAAGTAAGCAAGAAGTAGCCCATGGTCTGGCTGGACAACCACATAGTTTATGTATATGGGTTATGTCAGCATTTAGACGGTTATGTCTTGAATGTCAGGACTCGGTGCGTAAACATCAAGACAGTGAGCAGATGTCGACAGATGCAGAGAGCGACACCGATGATGACGTCGACGATGAGAGCGACGACAACATGGCGGCAGATGATTCTCTGAAGCCAACGTCCAGCAAGCAACGGAATGGCGTTTGTACGGAGAATAACGGGCCTGTTGATGGCCTGCCTAACGACATCAAGGGACCACGTTTTCGGTAAGAATTCTCCGTTATGTCGGCCTGCGGAGGTACAGACCAGGGCCGCCTCCTCGCTACTGACATTTCGGCGGGAGACCAAGTCTCATCTTTTCCGTCAGTCATTTGGCTGATGGAAGTCTGGCGCTGTCTCTGCTGATCGCGCCTACGAATAACATTTTAGTTACATATGGCGTGTTATAAGTTTTATATTGTATTGTATTGTATAGTTAAACTGTCACCACGAGACGTGCAACATTATCTGTCCTTTTTTTTGTTAAATGCCCCCGCAACTGTTGCCTAGTGATGGTGTTATTTAAGTCATTATTTTTTTAATAATAATAATAAATAAACGGTACGCCGTTAGGAGATGTTTCACACCGGCAGAAATACGTAATAGTAAATCAGAAACATTACATTTGCTGTGACTGTTTGTGTCAGTGTGAAACAGTCTTTAGGTCCTGCACGCATGGACGAGGCAACTAAGTAAATAGTCCTTTTATTCATAAATAACAGATGCATTTGCATTGCAGTAAAACTGACAATACGTACTGCAAACCCAAACAAAACCTAATTACTGATAACTAATGCAAAAAAACATTTCTGTACCTGGCTGCGTTAGCTAATGACTCGTACGCAGTAATGAAGTCTGCTGATGATGGTTAAACAACGGAAGTAGCGTGCGCAATGGGTCCCTGAATGCTTGACCAGAAAATGAAGGATTTGATGCAGTTGAATCTAATGCAGTTGGACTGGAATTTGTTTATGAGGCGCATAGTAACAGGCAGTGAGACCTCGATACATCATTGTTACCCTCAGACTAAACACAAAAACATGCTGTGGCAACATGCAAGTTCTACCAGCTTAAGCAAACTCAAGATGCAGATATCAGCTGGCAAGACAATGTGCACTGTTTCTTGGTGTGCTAAAGGTATAGTCCTGACTGACAGTATGCATCGGAGAGTGACAATTACAGGGGTCTACTCTCCGGACTTACTTCATAAACTGCATGTCACAGTTAACGAAAAGCACTGGAGAATTTGACACAGCTATATCACAGTAAACCTCACCTGCTCACAGGTCACATGTTGGACAAGCTGCCGTACTTGAATGCAGATTCAATTACATGTGCCATTTGATTACATGCGCCGTGCACTAAATTCTCGTCACCTGGCATCAAGTGTTTCCAGACAGAGATTTTCGACCAATGATGAGCTCAAGTATGCGATCAAAGACTGGTTTAACGGATAGTCACAACTTTTTTATTTTATTTTTAAGGTAGTGAAAAACGCCGTGATTGCTATGAACAGAGGCAGTACTGATAATATTGAAAAAATAAATGTGTGCTCATCCATCTATATTTTGTTTCATTAGGTTAGGCTGAAAACTGTTTGGCTGCCTCTCGTACTGCAGTAAAGTTGTCGTGTTCTGTGCTAGGTGGCCAGAGCACCGAGAGATACATCGACGACCAATGGAAGAGCGCGAGAAAAATCCAACGGAACAGATGGAACGTATGAAGCAACGCCACCAAGAACTCGGCATTTTGCCGTCGTACCACCGACGTACGATAGTACACTACATAGTCCGAATTGCGCTGATAACGTTAGCTGCTGTCGGTGGATATGGCTTGTATCACTACCTCTGGAGATAGGATTCTCCGAGTGGTTCGATTGCAAGGGGGAGAATGCTGATCAAAAGCGTTTAAGGTTTCTTATAAAAACGCGCTATATAAATTCACTGTTATTATTATTATTATTATTATTATTATTATACCACAAGAACTTTTTATGTGGCCACATGTGTCCGGAGCAGAGTTGTTGCATATAGCGTTGGTGCTTCATTTGATATGTTGCGCGTGGTTTCTTGTACATAGTGTTTGGTAAAAATGTCGCTGCATTTCACGTGCAGATGTTTTGGTGCCTGCATAGCATGTAATTCACTGCATGAAGTAGTGTACGATGGCAGGCTTGAGTATTATTTGATCAGTTCGACATTGATGAACTGCAGTATCTGTATTCTAGTTTTCAGCATATGCCGATCAGAACTTACTTGTTAATGCTAATTACAGATTCATGGAAACTGCCAGATTCCAATGCATGGAAGAAGGGCAGCTTTTATTAGGGCTGTTACTCGTTCAGAAATTTTAATTGATTAAGTAATTGTCTTGTAAATTAAATCATTCATTCTTACAGCTCAGTGGAAATGTATGAAATGGATTTTGATTTTAAATTGTGAATGACAAAGGTAATTTTGGTATTATATTGTTTGGTAGCATAACATATTGTCTTGGAAACACACTGGCAGTGCAAGAGTAATGGCCTCATTAAAGATGGTGCAAACGTCCTGACCTCATGTAGTAAACTCTCTGTAACCTCCCTTCCCTCCACTAGACAACATCCGAGTTATGGTGATTGTCTGGAGGTTAAGAGGAAATATTATCAGAACTGCTCCGTGCTGGGTTGTGTGACAAAATGTTCACAGTCAGCAGCACACTCATGTGAGCAGTTCTTACAGGTCCAGCAGATTAGGTTTGTGACATCGGGACCCTTACGCCATGCGTAGAGACGGTTGCCTAGAGTTTTATTACTGTAACATGGTGGAGTGGATCTGGTGAGATTCAGACCTTTTCTGAAAGACCAACTGGTTTCCTTCAGTGCTTTGACACTGTTGGTTTGGTCATATGACCTGTAAAAACGTCCTATAATGTGTCGAGTGGGACGTTAAGCCTGTACACTACTAGACACCTAGATTAGTATTTCTTCGAATCATTGTACCGTAAGTTTGTTACTTGTTTAATGCATGCTGGACAAATGGTATTGTTGAAGTAGCCTTGACTGCATTCACCAGTAGTACAGTGAACGGAGTGGTCTTCAGATATGCAGTATAGAGAGTTGACTGAAATGTGTCGTTGATATTGAGTTATTTTGTCTTCAAACACTGAAACCAGTTAGAATGTTTAGAGTTAACCAGTTCAAATTTTTATCGGCTAGAATCTCTTGCACCCGTAATGAAAAAACTGCATCACGGCGTGTAGGTGGCATCAAATACTGGTCGTATTTAGACTGTACATACGATTGTAATTTTATTACCTGTGCAGTACATGTGTCTGTGTGTACCTGTAGGTCTGGAAGTCTGTAACACCTGAGCTAGTGTCCATATATAATGTTCCATCTCTTGTAGCATGTGTCGCATTTGTGGACATTTTTTTACGATGTTTGATGTGGTTTTCATTCCATTTCATGAACAAGTACAATTTATTTATTGTTTGCACTGCTAAAGAAGGCGTGTCACTAAATTTTATTATAGTGAAGTGTATTTTGTGGTGATTATATTGACCTCTAGTAATCAATTTAGGGATGGACAGATGTCGATTATCTACAGTACCAGGCAATAATGAGTTCTGTTATCCTGCTCCTAAAATCTTCATCCTATTGAAGTTGTGGGCATTACTACAAAGAAGAAGAAGAAGAAGAAGAAGAAATCTGGCCGTGGCTTGATGTTGCTGGATCTGATTTTCCACCTGTGTTCAGTGTGCACTCCAGCAAAGAACGAGATGCAGAACTATGTGCAGAAGTGTTAATTCATATTGTAAAGACCAGGCGCCGCCTCACTGACGAACATCTGCATCATACATCACTTGTATAATTATTGCTGCTGTGACCCGTGCTTTGTATGTTTCGGAATCCTTCTTCCTCCCTTCCCAGCTGCTGCAGGTGAATAATGTTTATATCGATCTGTCTACAGCCTATTTGTGCCTTCAGAATCTGATGTGCTAATTCTTCATTCTAGGTCTTCCTTGGCATTGTCGATCCATTTGTGTCACTGTTCTGTTTCCAGATTGCTCTGATGTGTAAAGCCTTCATTTCATTCACGAATGTTGAAACCACTGCAGTCCATTTCTTTGTACTTGTCCAGTCCATGTCTCCTGTTGACCTCATCATCTCTGAAATGACCTATTACGAGGGGCGTTCAAAAAGTTCGTAGCTTGACACAGTTAAGCTATGAGATACGCACATCATATTTTGTCACTTTTCAACATATTCTCATGCAACTGAAATGCACTTTGTCCAGCGTTTCTCCAAAGCTCTGATTCTGTTGTAGAAGAATTGTTGTACTTGGTCTTCTAGCCAGCAATTTTTCGTGCAGATAACGTCCTCGTTGTCAGAAACTTTGTCTTTTCATAAATTCTTTCAGTTTAGGAAAGTCACTTAGAGCCAGGACAGTGCACCTGATCACACGTCAGCTCAAGCACTGGCTGTCATCCAAAATGCTGGCTTTGAACTACTCCGTCACCCACCGTATTGGTCATTTGTATTTGTATTGCATGGCATATGGCTGGCTGGAAGACGAAGAACAATTCTTCTATATCGGAATCAGAGCTTTGGAGAAATGCCAGACCAAGTGCATTTCAGTTGCATGAGAATACGTTGAAAAGTGACAAAATGTTTGCGTATCTCGTAGTTAACGGTGTTAGTCTACGAACTTTTTGATCGCCCCTCGTATGTCTTGAGTGCGATGTTAATCTCCAGTCTTCACTTGTCCTCTTCTCGTAGTTGGTTCTCGACTTTTCATCAAAAAGTACGTAACCATTGTTACTTATCAACAGGTTGGGGCTCGGCAGCTACCGTATGTAATACAGATGGCGTATTTGTTATTTCCTGTACAGATTCCACTGCAGTGCGGCTGGATTATTCTAATTTCTAGTGTCACAATAGCAGCAACAGTTATGCCGTTACACTGGACATGTTTTGTACATTTTGCTGTTCACAGAATGCATTGTGAAATCAACAATTTTAACCAGTGTTGTTTGTTAGTTTGTTGTTTGTCAGCCATGTGTCAGATGACCACCCATCTCTCGGCGGGTGGTCATCTGGGTTGATTAGCCATGCCAGTCACTTACACTGGGTTTTATGACTGTTAATATCGATTGGAGAGAAATTGTTTCCCTCCAGGTGATTTGGCCTCTCAGTTGTCATGTCTCGACAGATGCATACCATTAATTGAAAATATAAAACTATGTAATCCAGCATGCTGGTGAAACACACTGTCGGGCTGGAGCCAGATTTTATCAGACCTGTTGTTTGTACGAGACCAGGTATCGTCCATCCCTAACTGACATACATCTGCAGCAGCTTAAGTGCTGACATGTAACCAGAGGATTGTAGTTCGACATTGTATAGCAGCGAGTATACGTTGTTCGTTGTTTAGTATATCTGCTGTTCAGGAACTGCCACTTATGTGAACTTGTTAGCAGCTGAAGTTGTATAGTTCTGTGCATGGTCAGGGCCCACGAGAGGACTTCTGGTCCTGGTAATAAGTTAGGCCTCTTTCAGACTTGTTTTCTAATCAGAGGGTAAATGAAAAAAATACACTTCTGGTGATTGCAGCGTAAAGTATCAGTGTACCGGTACTGTTTATATCTGCCAATATTTTTTTGTAAAAGACATTCACTGGTTCCTCAATGGTCCCTGGTAAAACTCGCGGGCTCTGTTTTAGATAATTAGTAGCATTATCACATATTACAGATGGCGTATTTGTTATTTCCTGTACGGATTCCACTGCAGTGCGGCTGGATTATTCTAATTTCTAGTGTCACAATAGTAGCAACAGTTATGCCGTTACACTGGGCATGTTTTGTACATTTTGCTGTTCACAGAATGCATTGTGAAATCAACAGTTTTTACCAGTGTTGTTTGCTTGTTGTTTTGAGGCTGGAATGCTTCCCAAAACACACGGAGGAGAAACAACGTGGGCTGTTAAAGATTCTAGTCCGGTGCAGTACAGCGGACTATGGTGGTGACGAGTGATTTGCAATGCAAATGGATTTGTTTCAAGTATTATTAAGTTAAGACAGAAAACCTCGTATAAACTGTACCATAAGCTGTTCATAAAGTTCTCTACCATTAAAGTGGTCGTACTTGTACTAAGTAACACGAACAGTATGGCATACAACACTGAATCGCATGATCGAATTCTGATCAGAAATTGTGCCTTCAGAATTCGATGTCTTCCTTGGCACTGTCAATCTAGTTGTGTCACTGTTCTGTCTCCAGTTGGTTCTTATGTGTAGAGAGCCTTCATGGACCATTGCAGTCCATTTCTGGACAGCACTAGACTCTGTTCCCATCCAGTTCAACAACACTCGTGGTTTCATTATTTAATCGTCCAATAAATAAAACCAGCGTTGTCGATAATTAAACAGAACGCTGACTCCAAAGTGACGGACATTGATGATGATCAGTCACTGTACAACAGTAAGTAACGATATATACATGTCACGCCAACATCGACGATATAAATACGTTACGTTTTTTTTGCAATAGGACACAGTCGGCGTACACAGCGGCTGCAACATGCAATAAAATATCGCCTTCTATGGTGCCGAAAACCCGACGACTAAACAAAACATCGGCTGCTACTTCACTATGCTCCCGTACACATCAGTGCTGCAACTATATACACGTTCTACATTAGTTCTAGCATTACGTGAAGAATATGACCCAGCAGCTGGATGTGTTTTTTGAACTGATTCATATAACATTCAGCTGTCGTTAAGTAACGACATTTAACACATTACCCAACATCAGATACGTCAACGTCTGAAGGTGCATTGCAGCAGAACAATGATAGGTGGCAGAACAGCATATTACCATTCTCAAACCAACAGACACTTAATGTAATGAATTCTGTTTAATGCCGACATACGGGTCAGACACTTAACATATGATTCACTTTAACCATTTCGTAACGAAATTAAAAATGACACTGAAGAGTATAGTGCCAATATGAACGTGAAAATTACAAACACAAAGTGAAAGTTTAAGTGAAAACTTATACCGGTAATCAAAGAATATTAAGCCGTTGCTCAATCAGTTAACAAATGAATCGCAGCCCACAATAAAATTCATTTCTAACAAATCTGGAATTTAATGGCATTAAATGTAAATGTACTAGGATGATAACAATGACAATGATTCGTTTTAAAAGTACAAACAATAAACGAAAATCTTTACAAATGTATTATTAGTCAGAATGCAGCAGACACGGTTGAGTGCATGAATTCAAGAAAATATGGGTAAAACCAGCTTACAAAAATCTGTTCCCACTGCCGACATGGAAACAAAATGGTATATACACATCATCGGAAACTCTGCACGTGATCATAACAGCAAGTTGAGACTAAACAGGACATTCGGCAACACACGCAGTGTGGAAATTACTTGCTTCAAAATAAATCATAATGCTGCAGGTCGGTCCACAAAGCACGCAGAAATACTAGTGACACAACGAAGGTACGAACCATTTCTAAACCTTTACAGCTTCATGATAAAACTTTCAAAATTAACTAATCACTGAAAGTACCGTTAAAGTCAACAGAATTTACTTATTTAAATCACCACATACTCCACAATGGCAGACCAAAATGACAGCACGATCTTAAATTGTGTATATTTTCACTGAATTGCCAATTTTGCCAGTTGACCTAAACTAGTTTTGCTATACTGGTCGTAATCAATGCTTACAGCATCGGCAAACATTTGACACTACACTGCTACACACTGACGGTCTGAAGATCGGAAAACAATGGAAAACATTAGTAAGAAATACACGTACACGTACAACCAAGTGGGCTGCGGATACAGACTGCAATTAGGGCATTTCCTCAGCACACTTGTCTTGTTCTGGAAAATCCAACCTCGTAGTCGATTATGGCTTTCACAATATGTGAAGCTTGGTTGGTGCAAGCCTGATCAGCTTATAGTTACAAAGTTAGAGAGTCAAAACAATCTTTGCTTCCTGGTTGTGAAAGCAGGTATCCGGGCTCATAAATGCATGGAAAATCCGAATACTACATTACTTGACCACGAAACTAGTAAAATATAATGCAGAGAACTCTCAAACAAAAGCAAAAAAAGCGCCACGACATCAAGCGGGTGAAACCATTTCCAAAACGACAAGAAGTAGACTGCAAAAATTTGTAGTACAATATAACATGCAGGACTTGCCGACTAGTAGACCTGAACTGTATCTGCTACTGCTGTCGCAGTGCTACGTTAAAACTGAACTTTCAGCCCACTCGCCAGATGAGAATTGAAATCTGCCAAAAAAAACTCGCGGCAGCCGAAATATAGCAAGTAGCAAACAGAAGTGTAACAGAACTATACAGAATTAACTAACCTACAAACGTATACTACAGAATATGTTGACGATGATATGAACAAAGCATGGACTGGCAGTCGGGGGAGGGGGGGGGGAGGGGGAAGGGGACACGCATTACCTCAGGCAAGGACGTTGCTGTTGCCTTGGTCTGAAAGTTACTGACAAATTTTAACAACATTTCTGAGAGACGATCAGTTAGATTCAGGAGGTACTTTGGAACCAGATCCAGCAATTTTTATCACTATCTAGCATTGCAAATTATGGCAATACCAGCAACAGTCTCCTAACTTCCTGTGTCATTGCAATAGACCTGAACTGTATCTGCTACTGCTGTCACAGTGCTACGTGAAAGAACTGAACTTTCAGCCCACTCGCCAGATGCAATCACCTACACTTAGTACAGCATTGCAACAGACATCGTGCCATCTATTAACCAGTATGTGTTGCACTGTCTGTTCTTTCCAGTCTCATTTGTTTCTCCAAATATAACTCTGCTATTTCAACTGATCGAAAATGACTGGATTCACACATTCAGAGTATGCAGGAAACTCAACACTGCAGCATGCAAGTGAATATAATAGCCATATGCCGGTCACAATAATAACTTATAATTAAAAATATGACATACAGGTAGGATATGGTGACATATTCTAAAGACAGTCAAAACAGATAATGCAGTTAAAACAGAAAACTGATGCTGAAATCCACATCGACACTGAACCAGCGTTTTAATGTAGCATTGAGGGAATGAGAATTCACTGGACAACAACTAGACAGAGTAAGGTTTAACATCCCACCAAACACATTATAGGTCATATCGGGGACGGGTTTTAACAACTAGAAAACACAGCTGTACTCAACCCACTGACGTAACTAGCAAAATAATGCTATGTAATAAGGAAATGACTAGTTGCAGCGTCGAGTTCGGTCAAGAGAGTAATAAACCACGCCATTAACATGCTACTTGGCAGCGATTCTGGCGGGCTGACAAATACAGAATCATGCTAACTGATCTGGTGCTGAAATTTACATATCATACCTCCCAGTCAATCTAGAATATACACTGTGAGTCCAAAAAAACTGGGCCACTATACATTCCTTCATAACTTTGACAAATGTTGGCCGATTTTCAAAAATTTTTCACTGTTGTATTTCTCAAGAAATTTGCAACAAAGCTCATGCCTCGTTGCCCACCACACCTTAGCAGTGTCGCTCCACTACCTTGCGAAAAATTTAAAATTCAACCATTTTCGGTTACAGCTTCTACAAACCATACCTAAAAATAAATAATGTTACGTTTTTAATGTAATTAAAGTTCAGTGGGTTACCATGGTTACCATTTCTGGTTTATGCAGCCATACCCAAAAATGCAGCAGCGGGTCTATCAAGTTCTTGATGTCAATGAACAGAAGCAGCGGTTGATCGATGTCTGGCATCGTTTCAAGCAAAGCGTCATCGATGACGCAGTTGATGAGTGGCGCAAGTGTCTTTACAAGTGGATTTATGTGAAAGGAATACCTTTCGAGCATTTAATTTAACTCCAATAATACATATGTCGTTTTGCATATCTTAATTGCTAATGTTATAAACATTAATGAAGAGATACTGTGTTAAATGAAGCAGAATTTCGCCAGTTTCGTTCTTTTATATTTCGCAAGGTAGGGCAGCGACACATCTGAGGTATTGTGGGAAACGTGCTGTGAGTTTTGTTGCAAATTTCGTGGAGAATACATCAGTGAAAGAATTTTGAAAATCGGCCAACATTTGTCAAAGTTACGAACAAATGTTTAGTGGCCCAGTTTTTTGACTCACAGTGTACAACCAACTTAACAAGTAATTTCTGAAACTTGAAATTTGTTACACAAATTCTCAGACATTTTCGAATTCGTGGAACACACGCAAAAACATTATCATTGTCTCCTGACTAACCAGAGACAGAAATGCATAAAAAGGTGACACTTCTTTCAGATCACATTTGAAGACTTCCGCCGCTCTTACGAGTTCGACATTTATAACATGATACAGGTGACTAGAAGGTGGGGAAGACGAGCGGAAAATAGGACGACAGGCTTGACTGCAAACAGGTCGATCAAAGTTTTAATGAAATGGCTATCTTGAGGATATAAAAACCGCAGTAAAATTGTTACAGTGACAATACAGTGCCAACTCTGACGACGGGCGTCATTCCTAAGTAAGTAAGCAAGTAAGTAAGAAGATTTCTAGTCAGCGCCCTTAACGTTCAGACAGAGGGCGCTGTAGCCCAACTAACCAAAGATAAACGTTTTCAACGATCGTTTGAACTGTTTGAAGGTAATGTCCAGTTGCCGAGGCTGTTCAGGCAGACTGTTCCACAGCGTTGGCCCGGCGATGGCAAAACAGTGGTCATCGAACTGTATCCAGTCTTTAGTCGGTCACTTTAGCCTAGTAGTCTTCTGACACCAACCAAAACGCAGAACACTACAGCAACCTCTACAGAACGCACGAACCCCAAATCAGACCATAACAAAGTTCACTAACCATGACAATAACGGTGATATTAACAGACTGTGATAGTTCTGCAACGGCGTCGTTAAACTCGAATGCGACAAAGCGAACACAAAACGTGCTGCAAAATTATCGCCACGAAATGCCGCAGAATTAAATACATAAACAACAATAATTACGATTGACTTCCGCGCTCCGCTTTAAGCAACAAGCAAAAAAAATGTGCACATGTATGCAATGTAACGCAAACTTCTCCCGTGCACAGAATGAAACGCACAACTCTTTATCAACAAGTATAGTACAGCAAACAGTTGCTATAAACACTGTGACAGTGGTGTGGCCATACGTCCAGTTTAAGGCCAGATATGAGAAGTTCGTCTGCTTTTGCTACAATCTCGTCTGCAATGTACGAAACGGACAAAACGCTACGTGAACGTGCGAGAGCAGTGAATGTCCGATCGCGTGGGTGGTGATCACTTACGCAACACCGTACGCAAAGCAGAACAATGACGAGCAGACGGCAACGACGACTGCGAAAATCAAGATTGTACAGTCATGACGCAATAACGTGACATTAGTTTCCAACAGCCGACTGTGTAAGTGTCGCCTACACATTTCTAAGCAACTGCAGCAGGTCAGCTACGCAAACCAACAAATAACTTGCACTACTTTCACGGAGTAAATGAACTGCTCGCTGAAATGCTACATTATTTTCCACACAATCTGTAACGACTGTGAGACGCTCGATGTTTTCTACACACCGTACAAATAACGACAACAAATGGTACGTTTTATTTCATGTGATGGAATGCTTTACGGGACAGCACAGCTGTGGAAACTGTCCTCTAGTTATAAGACGCAAAAACAGCTGCACAACATAACCGTGGTCAGGGTGTTGACAAATTAAGCTGTAGATACACTATGACTGCTGTTGAACGTAGACGCAATTATGCATTAAGTGTCGTAAATAAATCAGGAACAGTAACGTTAAAAAATCATTGAAATAACTCACTGATACTTTCAGAGGCTGACGAGTTTGCTCGCTGAAGTACTTTAACATACCCATTGTGTGGGGAAGAAGAAACCCTGTCATTTTTGTGAGAATAAACTAATCAGTGGCATTGCTCAAAATTGAGAAGGAGCATCACTCATCCTCTTACAATGTCAACTTTCACCAGTCCCTTTGGGCTAACCATCACCCCATCCCACGTAAGTGACCCATAAAGTCAGTTAAAAGGGTGGTAATTCTGGTGAATGTACTATAAAAATAAACTGTGAACTTGAGGGGGGGGTGCATTCAGGGGGACATTTATTTTCTCCTCCATTTTCATACCTTCTTATAGTATATTCACCGGAACTGCCAGCCCTTTAACTGAATTTGTGGGTCACTTGTGATCCCACTGGTGCTAACACAATTCAATTTCTGCAGCACCTCTCAGGTGAAACCACAGTTTTTTTTTAATCGACAAAAACCTCTAAGATGTTTCGGTGACTTTAAATTATGCCGTAATGTGAACTGCAGACTAAAACAGAGTTGCAGATGCTGTTAACATTCGCTGCAACAAAAACCTTGCAGCAGCTGACGACACAGTATTCATATAAGGTTAGCCTCGCCAGCCAGTGATCTGACCGGAAGAAAACTCTATGGCAACATACGAGATGAATCAAAACAACATGATTAACAAGTGCTAAGTGAGTAAGGAGAGTTTAACATTTGGCCCGACACATAACAAGGTCATTTCAGAGACGAGCCTTCCAGGCAATCAATCACACTGGTACTGAGAATGCTTAACGAGTACTTTGCTTGTACATGTACATCACACCTAGCTGTGATGGCCGTATGAACAATTAAACAAGTCAAACGGGAGTACAAACCCTGTGTGCTGCTATCAGTTTTAGCTCTAGAGGTCAAAGGTCAAAGGTCAAGGTCAAGGTCTCGAAGGTCATGGTCAAATGTCAACAAAATCTTATCACTTCTATGGTTCTCCCATCACACATAACAAAAGTTACACAGATTTCCGATGCAGCAGTTTTTCAGTTTTTGCATGGACAGACACAGAGGCACATAAACAGACATGGCTAAAAGAATACCCGTGTCGTCAGAATGGCTAGTGTGCAGGTAATAAATATTTCCACGCCAATTAAATTATATTACAGTAATGGATTAGAGCAAGTGATGACAGCGGGTGGTGTCTGGGTCAACAGTGCACAGTGGCGACGTTGCTGTCTGTCCACAAAACTCCCAAAACACTCGGCGACAAACTCCCGCCGAGTGCTCACGTGTCACTAATTTACACAAGTTAGTGGTCGCATCCGAGTCTCTGTTACTGCGAGTGGCCCGACGTCGGCCACGACAGTCACACGGCAGATGATGTACGCTGCGGAGAAAATTGAGCTATTGCATGAAGAAGTCCTGGTGAGACGAGTCGGGCGGTGTTTCTTTCTCAAACCGCTTCGCTTCTTCCTGCATACTCTGTTTTATTTTGAGGATTTCTGCCGATTCATTGTGACTCTACAAAAGACGCACATTCGACTTACCAGCCTGCTTTTTTATCTCGGAATTTTATTGCCATATTCACTCATAGAACGATTTAATGATGTTGGATTCTGGCGCTTTTACTAATTCAGTGTTTATTATACAAAAAAAACCTTAAATAAAAATGCGTAAGTGCTCACAAGTAGCTGATACGAGTAAAACTGAAGAGCAACTACAGCACGTTTACACACAGTACATCATTGCAGGGGTAGATCCAGGGGGCCAAGGCCATCATCGACACCTCAGTGTTCAACTGGCAGCCGAAAATCTACCATTAAACTCTTAGGGCGCGTTTCTCCAAAGTTAAGTTAACTCGGCCGTCAACTAACCGAGCGTCAACTTAACTACAGGTTAAGTCGGTTTCACCAATGTACACCGTGTTTCAAAAAAAAACATCCACTCATATTATTGGCTATAAGTTGAGGAATAGTTGTCCGATTTTAATAATTTTTGACAGCAAAATTCCTCACATAATTTGACATCGCATGA
>Ga0049105_1000348_pt1 | contig 15009 bp, 8 predicted proteins | sample WorMetvaBAHAMAS1_FD_61260 | JGI IMG/M metagenome (GOLD analysis project Ga0049105, IMG submission 61260) | Worm MetaG Olavius vacuus BAHAMAS.1 | ecosystem: Host-associated > Annelida > Digestive system > Unclassified | place: Germany: Marburg | collected 2013-04-09
TAAGCCCAAAAATGCACCAAAATCATTTGCAGCACTTCCATACTCCCTACCTTTGGGGGAGGGGAGCCACCTCACTTTTGGGAGGGGGCTGTGCCCCATTCACCGTTATTATTCTGCGTGATGTACTGTCTGCAGTGATCTGTCTCGGCGTCGGAGAGAAGAAGCCAAGGCGACGACGAAGTTCGTTCTTGTCGACGTCAGAGTTGTCACCGACGTCCAAGTCGGCGACGACGACGGTCAGCGGGGCTCCACGCCTCACAGAGCGACAGCAGCTGGCTCTGTTGCTTCAGATGACCGCTGAGAAACGAGGTTTGTCTGTTGCGCGATTTACTGCCAGCTTCTTATACAGTATCCAAATTCCAGTCTGTCGTCGGGTGCCCGGGGCATGGAACATTGGGGCGAACTTGGCATAGTTCTAGGCGGTGAATGCCGTTCCGCTAGCGCTGCACTCCTCATTCATGTATGTGAGCTTATGAGCATACACGACGACATTTTGTCTAGGGCGAACTCCCCTCCCAGCAGATTATTTTGTAATTTTAATTGTTTGTAAGTAGGCCTGCGGATCTTGGCATTAATTGATCGATTAATCGCTAAAAATTAACCGATTAAACTTGATGATGTTGATGCCTCATACTCTATTTCTGTACCGTAGCGGTTTCATAACTGTGCAGGTCACGTTACGTAACTGTGCACTCGATACTACGTTAGGAATTTATCGAAAATTAATCAATTAATTAACGATTAAACCGTTTCTGTTAAACGATTACAACTTTTTAGTCAGTGGCAGCCCTATTTTAAGGACTTCTGCCGAACTGCGATGTCGTAAATCCCCTAGAATCGAGGTATTTTTATTACTGCTTTCTTCCTGCAAGTAAACACGTACTAGTTTGAATGAACGAAGTGAATGTTTGCAGGTAGAATGCCAGAGTAGTTGTGAGCAGTGGTGTAACTTCAGACTGCCTCATCAGCTGCAGAAAACAGCGTGTGCCCTATTCCCCACCCACGAGATTCTCTGCTAAGTCTTGTCGTTCAGTGAGTTTGGGCAAAGGGCCCCACCCCCACAGTGTGCGGTCTGCAGGATGGTTGCTAAGTAAATAAGTAAGTAAGTAACGACATTTGTAGACGGAGCCAAGATCGCGGAACCCTCACAACGGCGCCGGATTGAATTCATCACTGTTCAAAGAGAGAAATTTTCAGTTGCCGTTTGAACGTGTCATTGGGAGACTATTGTGGCGCAGGGCAGATGACAGTCTGTTCCGTATTATGAGCGCGTAGAATGCGGCTGTCCGTTTGATGTCTGCTGATGTAATGCCAGTGGTTCTGAGCCGTGGTTGGATCGTGTGTGTCACCAGACGATCGTGACGTGCATGGCGGTGGTTTCGAGGCGTCGAGGTCAGCGGGTACGCGCTCGTCGGCTGGGCGGTCGCCGAGACGGACGTCGTCGGGTCGCAACGAGCGCGGCGAGCTGCCTCTACACCGGGCGGCACGGCGAGGCGACGTCAAACAGACCAAGAAACTTATCAAGGACGGCGCCGACGTCAACTGCAGGGACTACGCCGGTATGATTTCATGTAGTTGCTCAGTTCTGACGGCGGCATCTGAGTGACGTAACAGTAGCCGCACATCATCACCGCCGCATCACTGTCAGGGCCGCACCACGCGGCCCGTCAATGTCGCCCGACAACGAGGCCCGACAGCCGATATCAGCTATGGCCGTGTAGTGCGGCCCTTGCCAACCGTTTGTGGGGCTTAACCCTAAAAACAGTAAACCGTTAGAAAGTACCGCAGATGTCTGGTAGGCCTATACAAGTAAAATCATCAACATTTGCCACCTATTCAAAAAATTAACTTTACGCGTTTGCAACAGTATGACGAAAACCGTTGTGGTTGCGTTGCAAGAATAGGACGTCACGGCCAAAAAAGCCGGCGGAAACGTGACCACGCATGCGCAACAGAATTATTTAGATCTGCATAATTTACGCACGTAGCTAATGGATGCCGGACCTTTTGTACCCCAACCGTTTCGTTACCCGGCGTTTCTTAAGAGGGTTAAAGTTGGTATAGTGTTATGAGTTAGTGTTAGAAGTAGGTGTCAGTGTTAGGGTTAGGGTCAGGGTTAGAGTCGCGTAGAGTACGAAATGGTTAGGTTACGAGATGTGTGGAAGCTATGTTGATGATGTGATGTGGTGTGGTAGGATGGACGCCGCTGCATGAAGCCAGCAATCACGGTCGTCTGAACGTCGCTCGTGAACTTCTCCGCGCCGGCGCCGACTCCAATGCTCAGGGACTCGACAACAACTCTCCACTACATGACGCCGCTGTCAACGGACACGTCGAGGTTCCTTGTGTCTCTCTGTGTACCTCTGTGTTTCCGTTACTCGGCTCCTACAGTCTGCAGCTGATCACCTCTTAACATGAGCCTTGACTCGACCGTTGATACTTTCAAACATTCAAAAAGTGCCGTGTTAAAACTTTATGAAATCATATCGCGGAATTGGTGACACGGAAGAGAATCTGCATCGTCACTAAAATAGCGTCACTGAATCGACTTCTCGTGCGCCTCGGTTTCATGCGCCGTATTCGTAGCCGTTCAGTAAAATAAAGATTATCGTTGAGCCAGAATTAAACATCTGTTTGACTTGCTCAGACAAGTCATTACCGGTGTACAGCATCAGCAAAGGCTTATGTATTTCGTATATGTGTGTCTTGACGATGTTTTTTTTTCTTTTTCGTGTGTTCGTGTTCTATGTATTTGCTACTGCGTAATAAATGAGTAATTACGTCTGTTACAGCAAGAAGGCGACTGGGCACTGTGGGGGATGGCTACTCCACTGTCACGTTGTTATAATGGTTGACGTTGCTTTGTTTCAGCTGGTTCAGCTACTACTGCGTCACGGTGCCAACCCGCTGGCCAAGAACTCAGACGGTGAGTCCCCTCTGGACGTGGCTTCCGCTGGTGAAGTGACGCAGCTTCTGCGCAGCGAGATCATAGCGTCGAGCAGCAGCGACGACGACTACGACGTGCGGTCGCCGACGTCGCCAGAGAGTGACGTCAACGACCTCGACACCGACCCGACGCCGGCCGATATGACGACACAGCTGGACGACGATAAACACAGCGATGGTATGTCATGTAAGACTACAGTCACTAATGCGCCCGAAGGCGGAACTCAGACGGGGTCGTTGCGTACTTGGATTGTTTTCAGACGGATCTCCATGGGCCTATTGTTACAATCGTTACAGCCCTCGAGAGGCCTCATCGGATCCAGTATAGATTTTTTGAGTAATGGGAGCACTCGTCCTTGCTTGAGTTGTGTGGGGAAGACTCCATATTCCAAGGAGATATTGCATAAATGACATATGATGGGTGCGATATGGGAAGCCAATTGTTTTAATAACCAGGTTGGGATGCGGTCTAATGCACATGTATTCTTCAGCAGACTGAGGATCTCTGTGACAGTCGCCGGCTCTGTGTCACTGAGGGGCGGCACCTTTCTGCTCACAATGACTGGTGGGTCAGCAGAAAGAGTGGCCGCCCGTATACTGTCGACTTTGCCTCTGAAGAACTGGGTAAAGTGGTCGGCTGGTAGTTCGTCTGAGGTGCATTGCGTTGGTGGTGGAGCAACATGTCGACAACCCTGTGCTCTTGGATTGTGTCCGCAGGAGTTGACGGTTGACAGCATTTCGACTGGTACAGCTGACGCTGCATGTCGAACTGCTGACGCCAGGCTGTCTCCGTCTCAGCGGTGCGTAGTTGACGGTACTGTTGCTCCAGTTTTCTGGTGTGGCGCTTGACGTTGCGACACTCATGATCATATACCAGCGGGTTGATGATGAGCGTGTTGTGAGGCGCTTGAGCTCGACAGGAGCGTGTTTGTTGAGCAGCGCTCGTAAAGTAGAGTTGTGACAGTCGACGCCTGTCTCTACGTCGACAGCAGGCGTCATGATCAGGTCGGAACTCTGAAGATCGTCAGCAACTGCAGTGTCGACGTCGAATATTCACCAGTTGCGGACTCGACTGCTCAATAGACATGCCTCGCTACTTGGTCCGTCATATTCACGTCCTACGTTTTCAGTCGCTCCAGATAAAGTTGTTCACTGTAGTGCTCATAACGATTGAAAAATTTTACTAGATCATGCGACAATATTAACAATTAATTAATCGTCAATTTGGACTAAAAACCGAGCGTTACGAATGGGCAAAGAAAACATTGGTACGTGCTGTAGTTTGAAGTCTTCAGTCATTGAGCTCATAGAAACGTTAAGAGTAATTACGACCGTGTCGACAGTGATGGAAGACGACGTACGGTTTTGATTGACAGGTTTGTTCAGTCTGACTCCGCCGCCAGAAATACACCACGTCGACGTTCAACCGATGAAGGACGAACGCGACCGCAAGGTGGCGCCTCGGTCTCCGACGTTCGCCGACGAGTCGCTGGCTTCATCGGCGGCCGAGCTGCCGCTGCCTGCGCGGTCCGGTCGGACGTCGCCGGCGCCGGCTGTCAAGCGCAAGTTCACCGTGTCGCGACAGATGGTGCGCACGTCGTCGTCGTCTCCGCGACTGACGCTCAAGTTCCAGCACATCAAGAGACACACAGCCAAGACATCGCCGCCGCTCAGTAACGGACGATGGAGACCCGCTTCCGACAGTGACGTCATCACCGACTGGTGCGCGCTGATTGGGTTTTAGGATTATTTTGTAAACAGTTATAGTTAATTACAATGACAGGCAGTAGGGTGCCAACAGGTAGCATTCACACCGGCATAGAATTAAATCTACATTATTTCGAGGATGAGCACTAATTTGGAAAACCTAGAAGATTTGAAGATTTCTGGGAATTTGACAGCTGTTGGGGAAATGCTGGGAAGTGCCGGGGAAACTGTTTATTGTTAAATTCACATTTGGGCCTACGTCAGGGTTTGAGGCATCAGACGTGCATCTTTGGCATGTTTACTGTAACTGTTAAATACAACTTGGTTAGGAGTGCTGTGAAGAGTTGGGGGATGTCACAGTGCCTGGTTAATGGTCACTCTGTAACTAGTAAGTAAGTAAGTAAATCGACTTATACACGGCGCATTGAAATCACAGTGTCACTAACGCGACAAACAGAAATGCCTTTAAAAGTCGTTTAAAATGTCCAAATTCAATGTCAGGCTGCCGCAGTCGTAACTAGTCGTGTTACGGATGTATACTGGTGCTACATGCACGGACCTCACGGCTGGTCTTAACTTCCTTAGTTAATTTTAGACTTGTTTTCGATGTGAAATTACAATTGTTGCCGCAGGTGCGACGAGTTGCAGAACGCCGTGGAGGAGTCACATGGCACTGTACCACGTGACACGGTAGCACGTGACACAGTCGACCACCAGGACGCCGATGACGTGTCGACGCCGGTCGGCTGTCCGACGTCGACGACTGGAGATGGGACAACTCCATCAGTTGCCGTCGAGCCGGAGCCACGGCCACTGTTTGAGGACATCAGCGACGCCGAGGACGAACCAGCGCAGTTGGCGACAACACCTCGACCGGCTGACGTGAGTCCAGTGGTGCTGTTTCATTCTCCAGTTGGATCGGCATCGACGTTCGACCGCGTCCAGTCGTGGGCGTCTAGTGTTTCCAATGATTGCTCAAACTCACTACCGGCCGCCGCCGCCATCGTCGCCAGCACTTGCCCCCAGTTCTTTCCCGCGGCCGCGGCCGGTCCACCGGCGAGTTCTGCCGCCACCGGTCCTGCTGCCCCCGACGCGCCGTTCTACGCCAACCTGACGTCGCCGCCACCGCCGCCTCTAGAGGACATGGTGACAGCAGGCATCTTGGTGCCCAGAGCGATGACGCCGCTCACGATCGACACCGACTTCGACACGACATTAGGTCCAGAATTCACGACTGACTTCGGCGACGCTTCACATTCAGGCCTCGATGTCATGGACACCGCACAGCAACCAGCTGATGACGTCACCGATACGTCACACTTGGGGTCAGCCGTGACGCTAGATGTCGTCGTCCGGAGTCCGCAGACTGCGATCGAACAGCCGCCGGCAACCTCGTCGGTGTCCGTGGACGAGACAGTGTCCCCGTCGCCGCCCAAGATTCCGCGGCTGCGTATCGTGATGGGAGCGGCGGCTTCGGCGGCGGCTGGCGACGCGAGCCAGTCGAGTACGTCGCCGGGCAGCGCGGCGTCGCTACCGTACGTCGTGACGGTCGACGACACTCTGTCACCGGTCGACGTCACGGAGCAGTCGGCGTCGTCCCCGCGGCGTGACGTCACCGATGACGTCAGTGAACCGCCGACGTCCGCACTGGTGGAATCTGTGTCGAGGCAGCAGTCTAGCAAGGTCAAACACAGCGCCGCGGCCAAGGTGCGTTCTGTTTATCGCGTTTTATCGCGCGTTTTACACTGCGCTGTTGTTAAAGACCATTCTCTCTGACTGTCTATCAGTCAGACTGATGAATTGTACATGTGCGACACTACTGTACTTTCTATACATTTCTTGCGACAATGTGACTCTTATCTCTGCATGTCAAGTGAGCCTCGACGCCACACCATGGAAATGTATGCCTACGCCGCAAAACTACATTTTATCGTGTTGGCGGGTGATCTGCCTTGAAATGCGGTCTTGTTTAAGTTATAGGTCATTATTTTTTCCACAGTTAGACTCGTATCTCTGGAAAACGTGATCGGATTTGCACGAAACATTACCAGAGAGATTATCTTTAGATAAGGAAGTCCACGTTAAATTTTGGAAGTCATCCGGATTCTGGATCAGGATTCTGGATCTGCCTTGGCGGCGGTGTGCACTCTCCGAGCGCTCGCATTCTAACTGCGCACTGTAGATGTAGTAGATTGTGATGATGAGCTGTGCATTGCTGATTGCTACAGGTTCCTGATAAAGACAGCAGTGAAGTGGACGTGGCTTCAGAGGCTGAGCCGAGTGATGAGAGTAGACTGGTCGCTAGCGATGAAGCTCAGGTGCAGACATCAGCTGAACGTCGTGTTACAAGGTCTGCCGTCAGACAACAGCAGAACAAGTGTAAACAGAAGGCGGAGTCATCTACTAGCTCCGCCCACGACTCCACCCCGCGTACGTTCAACTATACTTCGATTACGTCCTGGAACAATGACAATTAAAATAATTTTCTTGTGATTTCAGATAAATCTCTGTTTTGAATCACATTGGAGAGCACTGAGTGTATTGATTGTATCGTGATGCGTACAGCTTCTGCTGAGAGTGAAATTGCCGTCAGTGTCGGGCTTTTACTGTAACAACTTTAGTTTTAACAAAAATTTAAATGTTGTAATTTTAAACAGTTATAAAATGCGTGTAAATCTGTAAAACTATTGTTCCACCTTAAGCTGCCAAGAGTTCTTTATTTAGTGTTGTTTTGAAGGCGTATCTATGCCTGTATTTTTTGTTCTATTTGTTTAAAATTTCTGCAGGTTATGTTGTGATAACACTGTGTATTAAGCATGTCTAGCTGATGGATAGACCATCTCTTCTGTTCATGCGTTAGACTAAGGTTATCTCGGTCAGCTTTCCAGTACATGATAAATCTTCGCATTTCTTTTTCTATCTTTCTGAATCTGAATTTTTGGCACGAAACCAACATTTTTTTGGCACAAGACGATGACGTCACCATTGTTAGTGTACACAGTAAGTGATGACGTGTCGTGACTTGGTTGTTGCTTGTAGCCCAGTCCAGTAGCGATGTTGCTGCTGCTGCCGAGGCGACGGCGGACAGTGGCTCCACCTCGCGGGGGACTGACGCCACTGACGAGGAGTCTCGCTGCTCGCGACGACATAAGCACTGTAAACATAAAGTCGAGATGGCATCTTCGGCGTCATCTTTATCCACCGGCGTCCCACCACTGCCACGCAAGCCAAACAACCCGTACAACCTTTACTTCATGCTGAGGAAAAAGGTTCCATGCTGTTTTTATTGTTCATGAGAGGAAATTCGATAATAACAGTTGCAGTCAAACCGCTACAACTACAAGTAGGCCTGTACAGAAGCAACAAGCTGGTTGACCACCTAGTTGTATTCTAATTTATGCCCTGAGATACTTAATTCCGATAGCAGTTTGTTGTTATAGATGGGAAGAAGAGATAGGAAGGCCACACAGTTTGATGACTTGAATATTAGTGTTGAGTTGGCCGAGCTGAGTAGCTGAGCTGCTCCGCATGAGAGAGAACCACGTGAAAACAGAACATTTGCAGACGGTGCTAGAATCACAGAAACGACACAACGGCGCGTGTGTATGTAGAGTGCCATGTTTGACGTGATTGCAGGTCGCTGAGCAGCAAGCACGGATGCTGGAGAGGCGCTGTGACGTCAGACTGCCAGCGAAGTATCGTGACTACGTCATAGTGAAGCGCAGCTACCGTCTACACGCGCCCGAACACGTTGTGTCCGCAGTTCAGGTGAGTTGACGTGAGACACCGACAGTGTGACAGTCTGACATGACGTGACACACTGACAGTTACAGCGCTAAAGACGACTGCAACGTATCGCTACAGAGGAAGATGAAGTGCTGCAAAGCGGCAAAATGTACACTCAAAAAAGTTTACGATTTCTTTTCTGGGGGGTTAACCCCAATAACCCTCCCCCTTGCCTAACGGCCTGGTTAGTTAAGGGGCCTAACCCCCAATTCGCCCAAAAGATTTCTGTGTTTTCGGGTCATCCGTCCCTCCGTTCATTAACACCTATTTCACGTGACACGATATCTCCATACTTGGTGGAGGGATTTCAGTGAAACTTGGCACAAAAATGAAATTCACCATGTGAGTGGCCATTACTGGAAAAGTTTTCAAGGTCAGAGGTCAAAGGTTAAGGTCATAGCAAGACCAAATGCACTTTGGTGGTGAAGGCACAGATGTCGACGATGTGACGTCGTGGCTCACTTGTTCGTAGTTTTTCAGGTTGTTTCTCAGTAGTGGTTCTAAGGGATCTGGGGCTAATTGTGCTTAGCAGTTCCCAGCAGTGATGTACAAGTAGATCAGCTATCGCAGAGAGACCGCGCTGCAGGGTGGGTCAGTTTTGGCCAAATGTAACTGGGAGACGATATTTTGCAGACATTAGAGGTCTCACCTTCAACCACTGTGACGTAGGCCTAATCGGCCTGCAAAGCTATCAAATTTGGCGAAATAATGCAAAATCAGAGCCATTACGTCGTTCAAGGTCATTCAAGGTCACCGATGTCGGTACCAATCGAAAGCCCATATGCGACTTCCTATTAGTGATTAATACTAACTGACATCCTATCTCGTACCATTTTGAAGTTATCGCAGATTATTGATTAAATTTTGGACACTTTGCATTTTTGAGCCCCCTTTGGGGGCTTAAGTACAACGCATGCTGTTCAGCTTAGGGTCATTGGAAAGTGCAATAATTAGTGATAATTGAACTTTTTTCCCTAAGTGTTATGGCTGAGGCGCTACGAGCAAAAATTGATTGAAAATCGGCGTGTTTTTCAAGGGGGTGGTCAGTTTCAGGCAAATTTAAACGTAGTAGGGGACGTCCCCCGCAAACCATTTTTGCATGGATTGATAGGACAGTGAATGCATTACAACTTTGTTGCTGACAGCATTCACACAAAGACACTTTGTAGCAGACTTTCTTTAAGTGAAGAGCAGTTTTACGTACAAACGGAGGTTTTGCGTTTTGAGCCCGATTTGGGGGCTTAGGTGCAACAGATGATGTTCATCTTAGGCTCATTGGAAAGCATGTCGTAGGCTTCCTATTAGTGTTAATTGAATTTTTTTTCACTATGACCAAATATCAATTGAAAATCGGCATTTTCGCTCCAAACGGGTTAGTTTGACCCAAAATTTCAGGTACAAGGGGTTGTCTCCCACCAACCATTTTTCTTGGCAGGAAACTAGGATGAATGATCTTTCATGTGGTCTTGATGTTGGCACAGGTTTCTTTCATTTTGTCAGAATTCACGCGTTTGACAGACGGACTGACGGACATTTCACTCGTGGCTAGGACTGCCCTGGATAGATGCAGCGGCGATAAAAATAAAGTCATTTATATGCACCTTGTTGTAGTGCCTTGTAGTTATGTATGTCGTAGCCGTTAGTTGTCTTGTCCTGAAACTGTTGTTATGCATCTGGCTGTTAATCTGATAAATGTTGGCGTCTGTGTGTGACTGTTAATTTAGTGTTTGGCAATGTCTGCAGGTGAAGCCGCCGAAAGGTTTGACGGGAAGATTGAGAGAATTGTACTGCGAACAAGAACAGCAGCGGCAGGAGTTGTTGCTTCAGCATTGCAAGGAGAGAGTAAGTTGTGAAACTTATTGATGCTGGGTGACTGTTACCGAGTGTTAATAACTGTACTGATATCGGCGACAGCGATTTCTTTCCTTAAATTCTTTTGTTCATTGGAACATGCTAAAAAGTCATTTTATCGCGCAGTGAATGCAGCATTTTCAAAGATTGGTCGTGTACCTCCGAAGAGGTCACTCTTCAGTTAATTAAAAGCAAATGCTTACCAGTACTTTTATTCGGTCTTGAAGCGTGCCCTTTAGCCAAGTCAGATTTGCAGTCACTTGATTTTGTCATTAACAGGTTCTTCACGAAACTCTTTACAGCTAAAAGTATTGAAACTGTAAAGTCTTGTCAAGAGTACTTTGACTTCTGTTTACCGAGTGTATTATGGGCCAAGCGCGTAGCTAAATTTGAAGTGAGCTTCAAGTGTTTTTTGTCCATGCTATAATTGTTTGATTTCGTTTGTATTGCTTATTGTTTTTTGTCTGCCATGTTTGCTTGGTGAATAAAGATACTCAAATTTCGTTACCGCACTTTTGTGTATGGGTAAAAAGTGCTGTTGAAATGCTTTGGTGATTGTCTGTTGTGTGTAGGTGCGGCTGATAGTGCAGGCGGAGCAGGAGACACTACGGGTTCACGAGCGCATGTCACGGGTTGGCTCAGTGCTGAGTGCCTGCTCTGTGCTGGATGTTGCCAGTGCCCCTCATGTGCTGCCACTGTCAGCTGCTGACAGAGCCAGTCACAGCAGCCGCAGCTGTGACCAGATGATGCGAGACATCGAAGACAAATTCATTCGACTCAGGGTGAGTCTATCTTGAAGGTAGACTGGACAGTTGCTGGTTTCTGCAGATTGAACTCTGTCTCTTCTCTCTTCCGCATCCAGTGACTCTGTGACATTCTGACTGCCGCTGTAGCTATGTAAATCTCACCTCTCTCTTGCTGTTCATTGTCCTGACTTTACATCCACGTGCCTTCACACTTCACAGCCTTAACATTAACCTCCACACCTGTCGCTCTGTAGTAGCCCAGAATGCTTAGGTCATGGCAAGCTTAGGCCATGATCTCTGCGTCTATCAGGGATTGAATGCTTTTGCCACATTCGAACTTTCTGCAGCTTTCATTCCACTTTCCAAGTTCGCGAGTTACAAACTGTTTTGAACTTTCTATTACTTACAGTTTTTGACGTACAAACACATCTGGGACAAACAGACGGATGGATGGACAGACAGCCTGCAACGATATTAGAAGGTCTCCATAGCAAATATTTTAAAACATAGAATGTTTGATAACAATCTGTGTTGGCGCAGCTTTGTGAGTGAGTGAGCGAGTAAGTAATGAACTATGACATTGTTGCCTGGTATGTGGCTTGCCACACAATCTGTGGTCAACAGAGATATTGCTGACCATCTTCAGGAACTGACCGAAACATTTCTGTTGAATGCTGACTTATTTGTGGCTGGTGCAAACGTGGACTATATAAGTGACATTATTATGACTATCATTATTGTTGTTGTTGTTGTTGTTGTTGTTGTTGTTGTGTGAAAGAAAGCTAAGTTGACATTTCATTGCACCTGCTTGAGAGATTAAAGATAAAGAAGAGAGGCTCTGTATGTCTAGTATCAGTCTGAGAGTTGTAAACGCCTGTGTACGTGTGCTGGTCACCTGTATTATGCACACCTGGCTATAACGACAGTGTTCTGTGTGTGAAGGACGATCTTTTGGTGCGCCACCATCACGAGGCTGACATCCTGTGTGCCACTCAGCGGCTGCAGTGGGACTGGGCCGGTCGACGATGCAGTGATCACCTCACCTGCGCAACATCTTCCCATTATGAATATGTGCCACCTGTTGACGTCAATGACCGGCTCGACCTGTTCCTCGTCTAGACACAGAACGCGTCCACGTAGATCAACCAGCCACTTGGTCCTTTACTTTGTCGCTAGTTGTTAAGCGTCATGAGGGGCATATCGTGTGTAAAATAAGTCCCACTTTGGCCATGGGCATCGCCATAAATTGTAATTTGGTGGCTGAAGTGTATATTCAACTAAAGCATTACTAAAGCATTAGGGACAAGAACTGTAATCCTATTAGAACGCATGAACATTAAAAACAACTTTGAAAGATCCTGGGGTTTGGGCCTAGGCTTATGGCTATGCCTGCGACTTCAGTATCTGTGTACTAGTTTTTGTTATGCGTGGAAATAGGCAATCAGATGAAAGCCAACTGTTGGCCTGGTAGTTACAGTCACGTTTATCACTTTTCTCGGTCTGAGCAGGAGACAGTGTGAGTTTATTTTCACTTCCACAGCTGCGGCGTCTGCAGTGACATACCCGTGCGGTTCTATTACCATAGTTTTGGCTGTTTAAACGGCCAATTGATGTCGAACTGTTGTCCGACTGTCGTCAAGTTGTTGTGATGTTAACGGCGCAAATACAATGTGCGACTGGTTCGACAGACCAGCTTGCCGAGTCGGTTTGCTCAAACATTTACAATGTTTTACCTGCGCCTTAAGATGATGTCGTCGTCTTATTTTTCGATCATGCGTTTATTGGTTTGTATGTACGTACGTTTGCGGTCGATGATTATATTTTGTAATTTTGATATTTTTCGCTCGCCAGGATTGTGTAATTGTAAAAGTCCCGTCAAATTCGGTTTGTGTCGGTGTTTAGTGAGTGTAATTGTGTTTGCGAAATGGATCTCAGTGTGTCCAGAGGAATTTCCACGGTTTTATTACTAAATATAAAACGCTCAGTCCGCTGAAATTGTAGGTTAGAATCACCGTGTCCATAGTCATGCTGTAGTATCAGATTTAACGTCTGTTGCATGAATGACGCTTGAAATTTAAGTAATGCCTAAGACCAAAATGTCCATTTGTATTTGTTCGCATGCAAAATAGTTCCGAAGAGTCTGTCGTATTCATTTGTTTAAAATTCAGAAAACACTAGTAATTGTGTACACATGCGTGCACTTTAGCTAATGAGCTGCGGAAAAAATTCGGCTTCTTACTTACTTACTTAAAGTTAAGTTCTACTTAACTTTCGTGTGACGTTCATGCATCTGACCCATCAGTCTATGAACGTAATTAAACATAGCATAGTAATGTGTATGACTTTTACATTTTTAGCACGAGACACTCGCGCGTGTAATGCAAGGGTAACTGTAGCACAGGCGAGGTCGTAACTAGAAATTTATTTGGCTTTTTTCTCCCGTCTCTTTCCTCCCTTTCTTTCTTTCCGTTTCCACTCCCTTCCTTCCCCTCTCTCCTTTCTCCCTGCCTCGGGTGGCCTCTCAAGTCCAGCTAAGGGATTTGGGGATTTTGGGGTAGTGCTGTTAGCTCCCCCAGAGGGAAAACGACATTTGCAGCCAGCAGACACGTTCCCTGGGCTCTATATACACCAAAAAATACGTTTGCGACCGAGCTCGCGATCCAGTCGCAAACGCATTTTTTGTGTATTTAGAGCCCAGGGAACGTGTCTGCTGGCTGCAGATTTTGTCGTATCTGTGTTAAATGAACTTTACAAGTTGAAGCAGATATGTTTGTTTCTGAATTTACTATATGCTACCGTGTAGTAGCTTATTAAATTCTACACAATTATTCTTTACATTTTCTTTTTTTGGGTGTTGGGATGGGGTGGGACTGGTTTTAACACCCAAAACACCCTGCTAGTTACGGCCTTGAGCACGGGTGCGACTATCACTTGGTAGTTAAACGAGTACTTATTGATCTGCTGTTCACAGTTGCTGTAGTAAGAAGCACCTGTCCCGTCCTAAACCGAACATGCAATTTATCAGTTGTCTGCATCGTTGTGCGGCAGTCGGTTACATATTTTGTAATTAATTGCTTGTGACAGTAATTGTAATTAATTACAGTAAATACATGTAATATGTAATCAGGAATATTGCTGTGGTTAGTGATTGGAACTGTATAGTTAATTGCTAGTGGTAAAGCACTTCCTTGCAGTTACTTCTGTTATAGTCGCATGAGCATAGAATGTTTAAGTGAAACGCTGAGGCAGTAGTTATAAGCGTTAGAGGTCTGGAGAGTGCTTTAAGCTCTCAGTGAGGTCTGGGGGAAAGAGCCCCGGTCAAGTCATTTTGAGCAGTCTAAGAGCACATTGTGGGTTTTCCTGATAGCCTAGGATAGATTCTCCTGCGTAATTTTTGTGCTGAAAATTGACTGAGGAAGGGATGTCCCCAGCCAAACACCTGAAGGGTGGATTGGCTAGTTGGCAGTTCGCCGACTCTCTTCCCCTACCCTCCGGCGGCTTAATACCTGTGGATAATTGTATGAAAACAAACACTTTGTAACCCTCTAAGCTCTTTACGTTCTGTAGTCAGCAGTAAACTCCATAGTGGTTAGAATGCGCCTACGTTTTGCAGATTTCGGAAAGTAGAGATTTTGTGTAAGTGATCTAATGCGAGCACGCGACAAAAACATAGGAGTCCTTAAAACAGGTGTAATTTGACCTTTAACATTCTGCCATTGTTATTTTGAAAGAAAGTAATTACAAAAAAGTAACCGCTTAACTTGTGCTAACTTGTAGTTGCATTTACTTACTGAATTTATACGAAGTAATTCACGTAACTAATTATACAGATGTAATCTATACATCGCTGGTTGGCAGCCGTGATGCCCCCCTCTCCCGGGCAGTGGTCATCGTACTTCAACTACTCCGATCGCAGGTTTAGTTGTGTAGAGATTTGTTCTTTCTGTTTAGCTTAGGAAGTACAGTCGTTGCA
>Ga0049105_1000349_pt1 | contig 14978 bp, 9 predicted proteins | sample WorMetvaBAHAMAS1_FD_61260 | JGI IMG/M metagenome (GOLD analysis project Ga0049105, IMG submission 61260) | Worm MetaG Olavius vacuus BAHAMAS.1 | ecosystem: Host-associated > Annelida > Digestive system > Unclassified | place: Germany: Marburg | collected 2013-04-09
CGATTTTCGCTCTATTTTCGCTCGTAGCGCCTCGGCCGTAACACCTGTGTGAAAACTGTCAGGGACAAAGTTGTAAGGCATTCATTGGCCTAACTATCCATGCAAAAATAATTGGTGGGGGACGACCCCTTCTGCCTGAAATTTTGAGTCAAATGACCGCGTTGGATCAAAATTTGAACAAGCTGCGATAACTCCGAAACGGTAGGAGATAGGATGTTAGTTACTATTAATCACTAATAGGAAATCGCATTCGGACTTTCAATTGGCACCGACCTCGATGACCTTGAATGACCTTGATCGCCGTAATAGCCCTTATTTTACGTTTTTTCACGGAATTCGACAGATTTTCAGGTCGATTATATCACAGTGGTTAAAGATAGATCTATAATGTCCGTAAAATACCGTCTCCCAGTTCGAGTCTTCTACTTTTGGCGAAAACTATAACGCACCCTGCAGCGCGGTCTCTGTGCAATAGCTGAGCATCTTGTTCACCTCTGAGAGTGTACCTGTAGTAACCAGAAATGTGTTAAAGCTAACATCTGCATCCTGGGATGAGAAGTGTGTAGAGGAGGATAGCAGAACGGGGCCCCAAGTCATGGTGCCGCTATGTGTACGCTACACGACTAGGTTGCAAGTCGTGGATACAGCAGTGGCTACAATTACATTCTATATCCAGTTTTCAGGATTATAAAAAATATATTGAGAACTGGAGTTGATTTGCTCGTGAGACAAATATTAATGAGTTTGTTTTGATATGTCGTATGTAGGTGACAGTGGTGGTGAAACGTTACCGTGATTGTATTGCTGGTCGCTATGTTACATACCAGGCAACTTCAATGGAGCCATTATCATCTGTGTTTGACAGTGGAATGCCGTCGTATGGTGCCACTGAGACCATCCGTGTGTTGAACGTCGTCGCTGGCCGACATGTTGAGATGGTACTGCAGCACATTGGCACACTCATTGTCTTGCGTAAATATGGTCACCATTTCTCAGTTGCAGTACAGACACCTACAAAAATAGCAACAGCGTTTTCTGGTGCTCTAGATGTACAGCTGTGTACGACACGGTGTCCAGTTGCTGAAAGACTGTCATTGAAACACATTTCTGTGTCACCGCCAATCAGCATTCAAAGAGCAGCAAAAATTTGTCAGCAGCAGGGTCTTGTTGATTTTTTTCTTGATGCATGCGTGTTTGACTTCCTAGCAACTGGTGGTGATCGCAACTTCTCACTGGCTGCTGTACATGCTCTGCGTGACTATCGACGACTAAACCATGACGCAGTGAAACAGTTGCACAATCGGACTACAGTGCGTGACACATCTGACGTGCCAAGTTGTGCAGCTGCTGATGCTGTGACAGTTCTACTCTACCTCGTGACATTGCTGCTGTTGCCATTCACTGGCATGATGAGGATTCTGCACTGCAAGTTCTCTTATGCAGCATATACAGTATAATATAGTGTAACTGTTTGTTTGCGTTTATTATTGTTTTGGAGATTATTTTGCTTGTGTTTTTATACATAATATGAGTGTTAGTATGCAGTTGATGTATAAATCATTTTATTGTGGTTAATTTTTGTGGAAATGTTTTTGTCTGAAATGTGGTATAAATATTATCATTGTACAGAGGTTGTAAGTTATGTAATGCTGAAGTTGTGCTTACTATTGTGCAGAATATTGGAAGTATTTCCAAACGTTTTTTTTTAACTTTTTAAGTGCAAACTGTGTACTGCATGCCGTGTTTACCGTTTAAGTTGAAGTCTTGTTTTTATAAAACCTTGTCAGTATCGGGTGGAGGGGTGCTAAGTTGTTTTTCTTCACAAACAAACTGCTGCAGTCTCTTTTAGTACTGCTGGTGTAACTCAGTTGCTACTTCAACTTACTTGAAAGTGTTGCTTAAACATGGAACATAAATGTGAACTCTATGATTGAATATTCTAACATTTGTATTGCTGTAAACTTTGGCTAGCCACTGTGGAGGTCAGTTTATTGCTGGTAAGGATGTAGTTGCCCACCCTTATTTTTATTGTTCAACAGGGTTGGTGATGGCCCACAATTTCTCATACTATGTCGACATATTGGCCAGTTAACAAAAACATTTAATAATAATAATAATGGAGGGGCGGGTCCGTGGGTCTAAAACATTTTTGCTACCACTCAATCTTCCCGAACTAAGTTTTGTGTTAATGTATATTGTATTTCTGTACTGCCCACACTGTCACTTTCATACACTGTGAACCATAAAAAGTGCACCCTTTTAATTTTTACAGTAAATTTGTCAAATGTTGACTAATATTGGTAATGTTTAACACGAATGTAGTGTAAGCATTGTGGAAATATTTGCACACAAAATAATGCCTACCTACTTCTTATTCATTAGGAATAGAGCTGAAGTTGGGAACCAGCTTGTGTCGTTACCATAGCAGACCACTCGTGTACATATATGGTTGTTTTTAGCAAGGAAGATAGTATATTCATTACAAATTTGTACAAATTAAAAGGCTATGGTGCAAAACAATTGATTAAGGAGTTGCTCACTAAGGGCTGGAAATTACGAGCGTTGATCAAATCACTGTTCATTTTACTACTGACATTGATTGCTGTTAGGAGTAAAGATACGTTGTACAAGTGCAATCATATAGTGTATTGATTTCCCAAGGTACAGTAATTACAAAACATAGGCAGGACAGGCTATCTTTGTGTAACTGTATACAACGTTAATGAAGTTATATTTCTGCGAAATATCAAATTAGGTGAACATTTGACACACTTATTAAAGGGTGCAGTTTTTTGTGGTTCAAAGTGTATAAATGAACAGACGAAACAAATCGTGCAAACAAAATGGCGTACATGATAAATTGATAATTGCACACAAGTGAATAAGTTTTGTCTTAGTTACTTCTGTAATTGCATCACTGTTTTCTACATTGTTAGGCAGAAATTTCCTGGTAGGAATGTTGTCTACTTGCAATTTTTTACACAGAAATGTTGTAAAAGAAGAGGGTGATACCGATTTTTTACTGTCACTTGGTCCATTAAAGCCAAAAGGTCCCTTTGAAGGAAGGAACCAAAGGCCAAGGGCCATACTTTCCTCAAGGCCAAGGCCAAGACTAGTATAATGTTAGCTAAATTCTGTGAACTTACGTGTTCCGTAGATATTAGCAGAAAGACATGCAATTAAAATTGGGTATAGGCCTATATGTTTGACATATATTAATTGCACTTAGATTATGCCGAATTGTGTGTTACATGTACAGACAGAAAAAAGTTTGCATGAGCATGATTATCAGCAGTTTTTTGCATGTTGATTTTCAGCTTCTGGGGCATAAGCACACTTAAATGAGCAGTTCTTACAATTCTCTGGATTGGGTTTTGTCACACTGGGCCCATTTCACTGTGCATAGATTTATTTGTGTTTGTCTGTGTGTGTTTTGGTTTCATGCTGCATAGTTGTTGTGTTATTTTGAGCACGGTGGGGTGGACCTGATGGGATTGAAGCCTAATTCTTAGCACCCTATCTTCCTTCAGTGCTTTGACATTGTTGGTTGGGTCATATGACTCGCAAAAACCCGTCACCGATATGACCTATAATGTGTTTGGTGGGACGTTAAACCTTGCTCAATCAATCAATCTGGGAGACCCTACCACAGCTCTGCAGGGACCATTTTTGTCCCCTCCATTACTGAGTTTCTAAAAGCACCAGTTATGCCACTAGGACCCATCCAGTCAAACAGGTAGGGCTGTTGAGTGATTGACATTTTAGTCGCGTTAATTGCAAATTTAGTTATATTGATCGCACGTTAATCACGCACATTAATTGCGTTTTTAATGCACATACAATTTGTGTCGACTTGATGCTGCTACCAGTATGAAATGTCACCATCAAGTGACAACCACCATTAAACAAGTTTCATTTTGTTATTGATTGTTGTTTAATGAATGACTGCATCAGTTGACTGTATTTATTGATAATGAATCACAACATGAAATGTACTCTGCACCGATACGACACCAACAACACAGCAACAACGAAACGACGTTTAACTCGAGATAACAAATCATAATGATTAGCATAAGAATATGCACAACTGCTGTAATAAATGACTGATGTTTGCGTTAAGTGGTAGTGTGGCTGATTTTTATAGTTTTTTGTCGTGTTAGTTATTTTATGGTAATTAATTCCTTAACATGTTAATGCGTTCCTTAATACATTAATTTAAACAGCCCTAAAAAGCCAGTGCCACCACCATTGTTCCTATTCACCAGTGTAGAAAGCAAATACCTTAACTGATGACACCTATAATGAGGCCTTATGCTTGCTGCTGCTTGAACGATGCTGAACTAAAATACTCATTGATTGATCAGTGTTACTGTCAACTAATGAGAAGACAGCAAATTGTTGATAGTTTGTAGGAAATATTGTGTAAAGGTCACATTTTGGTGGTGACAGATGTCATTGTGGTCTCTGTAGAGGCGTTGTTAGTGAAGAACAAACTTTGATTGTGCAGTGATCAGCATACCGGTACCTGCCTAGAGATGATCGCTGTTTGTTGATGGTGTATCGAGCTGAGCTGAAGAATTATTCTCTTTATAATGATATGATCTTAATTGAAATTTAATGATGAATATGATCAAAACTGTTTGGAACAATTGTGCACGCTAATAAATACAACTGGACAATTTGAACTTAGGCGTTACTAAGCTGTTGATGCAGCTGATCCTTGGCAACAGATGCACATCTCACATGTTCATGCATGGTATCATTGTCAGTATTTTATGATGGTTGAGAAATTTTTATTATTGCGTCTTCAAAGCTAAATATGTAGTAAATACTAGATATTTAGCTTTGAAGACGCAATAATAATGGCAGTTAATGGTTAAGGCAAGATGGAAAGTTATGTGAACAAAATTTCTGTTTATAACGGTGATGTAATCACTAATCGACCATATTTGCCAGTGATGCCATGCAATACAGCTGCTCTGATTAGTTGATATAGGGTAATTTCTTCATCCTGTACAATATACTATTAGTAGTACTATTAGTAGTCCCAGTGGACATTTATCTTGGTGTAACCAGCCACCCAGGTCAGCTCAGCCTGGCCATCCCTTCGTGGGTAGGCACAATGAATACCAGCTGGAATGTGATAATGCCATGTGGCCGGGGAGTAAAGGCAGGTATGGTTCCTGTGTGGATGGCCGGTAAAACTTTGTGATCCTCTTGTTACACACGGGCCATATTGGAGCACTTTAGAGGCATGGGATTATAAAACACTATATAAATTCACCTTTACTTTACTTTACTTTTATGGTACTGACTGATGGCTGTTTCCTTGGTCTGTGCATAATTAGCAAGTAGTACGTCTGCATTAAAATTACCAGAAAATGTGGCAATTGTGATGCATAACTTGAGACTGCCCAATGCTCAGACAGCCCTCATCTGCTTTAATTATGACGCCCATGCCAAGTTTGAAGTCGCTCAACAACATGCAACCTATCCACTGCAGTCTTGTGGCGTTTTTACTGTTGATACGTTATGTTGCGTTGTGACCTTGACCTTTGACTTTTGACCGTGAAAATTTGTAGTGTATTGCCTGTGACCTGATGAAACTCTGTACCAAATGTGAGTGAAATCGAGCAATCTGCAGCGGAATTACTGAGATTTGAATGTTTGACCTTATGACTTTGGATATGCTTCACGTGTTAAACTATGCGATGGTATAATTTTCACTTAGCTGACCTATGAGTTCGTTAAATGTGACGATTTTTTGCTGGTGATACGTTATGTCACGCTGTGACCTAGAACTTTGAGCCCATGACATTGAACTTTAATACCACTTCGGGTGACATGTGTTTAAATTCTGTACAGAATTTGAGCGAAATCGTATCATCCATGGTTGCGTTACTGACGATTTGGCACAATTTTAGGGGTGGGGCACTTTCTGCGGACGGTTCACAGGTGTGCGTGGACGGAGAGAACTATACGATGGTCATCTGCGCTGAAGAGTTTAAGATTTCACATTGCTGCATTTTCAAACGCGGGCGGCTCAAAGTTGAGTGATGTAAAAAAATCAGGCCAAATTTCGCAATTTGAAAATTGGATCTCTGGGTCAATTAATGAAGCTTCACCTACGAACAGACTTCAAGTATAAATGTGATGGCCGTTCTGTGCTCTCCCGGTGTATTGATAAGAAGACAGAAAGGACTACAAAACGTGGCAGTTGTGAATGCATTGCAACTTAAGACCGCCCGGCGCCACGCCGGTCCTTTTCCGCTTTAATTACGACGCAATGCCAAGTTTGAAGGCGCTGAACCTATCCATTGCCGTATTATAGTGTTTTTGCAGCTGATACATTGCTTTACGCTGTGACCTTGACCTTAAACATTTGCGGTGTATTGCCTGTGACGTGATGCAACTCTGTACCAAATTTGAACGCCGCGGCGGAGTTATTGCGATTTCAGTGTTTGACCTAATGACCTTGAACATTGTGTTACATGTTTCGTTCGGCTGTGGGATAATTTTCACAAAGTTTGACCTTCGACAACTTATCCGTGCCTGAATTATAGCGTTTTATGATGCTGAATCATTATGTCACGCTGTGACCTTCGAATCATCTTTAACCTATTGACATTGAACTTTTACATCACTTCGGGTTTATGTGTTTAAACTCTGTACAAAATTTGAGCGAAATCGAATAATCCACAGCTCAGTTGCGAAATCGAATAATCCACAGCTGAGTTATTGACGATTTAGCACATTTTCGCCGTGCAATTTTAGGGGTGGAGGTGGGGAACTTTTACCGAGCAGTTCTGAGGGGTGCGTGGATCCAACCTTACCAAACTTGGCAAGGACATAGGGCGATGATGACTACACAAGAAGTTTGTTTCAAAGTTCGGATATCTTGTTGCATTTTCAAACGCGGGCGGCTCAAACTTGAGTGATGTTGAAAACCACGCCAAATTTCACACTTTTGCCCCCCCCCCCCTGTGAAAATTAGGGGAGGGAATATATACCAATAGTTGAAACTTTGCCTACAATCGAACAACCCGAATACATTCGATGGCTTTCCACTGCGCGGCTGCTGAGCGCGGTTGATTGATTAAAAAAAGAAAAGAAAGTTCATGGGGCCTCCTAAAAGGACGACGTAATTAAAATTGAAATTCAATTAATGCTTGCTGTTTTTGTCAGTGACTCAAGTGTGCATAAGTCAGTAGGCCTTTACTCTGGTCTTGCTGCTAATCTGCAGTTGCAATATTTTTTTGTTTTTTTTCTGTGCGGGCTGTTAGTTCATTATGCTGTGTTAGCTAATGTGTACAGGTCACTGTTGGCAGAGATTATCTGATGCATTAACTGTAACTCAAAGAGATTTTCTGTGTGATTTATGTCAGTTTGTTGCCAACAGACACTGACAGTCAGTGCAGATGGAATGTGTCAAATGTTCGTCAGTTTAGCAGCTTTAGCTGTTTTTTGTTTACTTGCTAAGTTTTTCATTACAGCTTCTTTTCTGTTGTCTTTGGGAACCGCCTGTCTGAAAAGTCAGATAAACTGAATTGATTAGAAAATGAAAGAGCAAATAGAACTGTATTTTAGAATGTGTAAAGAACAGTAACATTTATTTATTTCATGACCTACTTTCGGCGCCTATGTTTCAGCACAGTGTCTAGAGTGTTATAACCGACCATAAACTCACTCCAGCCAAGCGTGACGTGACCACCCGTCAGTGATCAACGGTCACGCTTCACTACATCGGCGATTATAACGCTCCAGACACCGGCAAAACGTAGGCGCCGAAAGTAGGTCATGAAATTACACTGGACAGGCAAGAGGTCAGCGCAATTCGCCAGTAGCCTAACAGAATACACACATAAAAACAAATAACAAAACCAAACATTAGTCACACGCTAATCTTCAACATGTTGGCAGCAAACATGTGCTAAGCAAATTTATTCACTGACGTTCCTTGCTAATATAAAACGCTTAATACCAGCTACCAAATCAAATAGCGAATTGGCTGGACAGAGCTGTTTATCCTGTCGACGTACTTCCATGACGAGAAACGATAACCAATAATCCAATTTCATGGCGTGAAATCATAAGCGCTGGAACAGGATCGCACCCCGTTTCTCGAAACAAAAATGTCTTTGAGCCCAACTCTTCCAAACATCGAAAGCCCACGAGTTCGCACTTGCAGTCACTTTTTAGGAATTTGTCCTTTGACGCGATATTGCAGGAATACAGGTTTGCCAGAAGCATAAAATAAATCACTAATCATTGAAGCAAAAAATAACAGGTTAGCGTAGCTATATTCTATATGGTCAATTTCGTAGTACATCAGGAGATGAGATAGCGAACGTGAACTTTCTTTACGACGACATCGTACACGCACTACAAAATACAATAAATTTATAAAGCATAAATTCCACCACAGATCGACGCGGCGGTTATGTGTTGGAACGTATGTTTACCAAATTCAGTGAAATAATATAATGTAACGGCCATTACGCCGTTCAAGGTCATTCAAGGTCACCGATTTTGGTACCAATCGAAAGCTCATATACGACATCCTAATAGTAACTTACCTCCTATCTTGCACCGTTTCCAAGTTATGGTCCAATTTTTGCTGCCGAGAGGGGAGTGCCTCACTTTAACGCTCTCGCTAGGGGTGATCCCCTGCCAATATCGCCATAAGTGATATATCACTAAAAACTGGATTTTTTGGTCTACATTTTTTCCGCAGAAAGTATCGATGTAAAACCACTTTTACGTAATCCGTCCTGAAAGCTACCGAATACGGTGAAATTACGCAGAGGTTAGGGCTATTACGCCGTTCAAGGTCACCGATTTTAGTACCAATCGAAAGCGACTTCCTATTAGTCATTAGCTAGTTGCCTAATTTATGCACGGGCATTCGTAGAATATATATGTGGGTGCGTTCTGTTCAAGATGTTACCGTCCGTGAAATTTGCGGAAGATAAGGTGATCACTTTTCTTATTTTCCGTGAAAATGCTAAAGTAGTGCAACCCGGAGTCTTAACTTAAATCCTAACCCTAATTTCCAGTGCAGGTTGATCAGATAAATCTAAGCGGTATTGTCGAAAGGTACCTTTGTTTTCAAAACATCCGGTTCAATAAAAGAACGCACCCAAACGAGCACCGAAATGGGTGCCGAAAGGGTTTTGCATAAATTAGGCAACTATCTAATTAATAGTAACTTGCACCGTTTCCGAGATATAGCGTCGGATAGGTCCAAAATCGCTATACGGCTACCCCTCTTGTGTTTAAGTTAACTCCCCCGACGGAGGGGTTCCCCTGGGACGATCTCCGTAAAATTTTACCTGGATGTCGTCAGATCACCAACGTAGAAACATTGCCGAAAATTTCAATACTCCGAGTAGGGTGCACGAACGTTACAGACGACAGACAGACAGGCAGACGACAGACGGACGAACGACGACATATAGCGAACTTGAACGTAAGTTTACGTTCGCTAATAAAACTGTATGCCTAAATCACGACTATTTCACCGAGTATTTTCAATGACATATGTTAGCAAACTCGTTATTTACCGCGCTGCATGAAATGCACACGCGGTCTGTCTGTCCGCAAACGCGTGGCTTGTGACAAAACGGAAGAAATCTGTCCAGATTTTTTTATACCATATACGAAAGATCATTTAGCCTAGTTTTCTGAGAAGAATGGACTGAATGGTTGGTGGGGGTTATCCCTTCTATGTGAAATTTTGGGTCAACTGACCCCCGTTGGAGCGAAATCACCGATTTTTAAAAGATTTTCGCTTGTAGTGCCTGAGCCGTAACACCTAGCGAAAAAAGTGCACATTAACACTAATAGGAAGTCCACTACGTGCTTTCCAATGAGCCTAAGATGATCATCGTACGTTGCCCGTATAAGCCTCCCAAAGGGCTCTCAAAAATGCAAAACGGCCGATTTCCGTCTAAAATCGTACTTCGCTTGAAGAAAGTCTGCCACAAAGTTTCTTTGTGTGAAAACTGTCAGCGGCAAAGTTGTAAGGCCTAACTATCCGTGCAATGGTGGGGGACGACCCCTTCTACCTGAAATTTTCGATAAAACTGACCGCGTTGGAGCGAAATCGCCGATTTTCGATCTCTTTTCGCTCGTAGCGACTCAGCCGTAACACCTAGCGAAAAAAAGTTCAATTAACACTAATAGGTCGTCCACTACGCGCTTCCCAGGGTTCGAATCCTACCCCAGACCAAACTTTACAGTCACCAGTAAGGGGGTCATCCTCAACCAGTGGGGGTTAAATCACCCCAATCTCCCGACACGTGTAATTTATCGCAGCCCTACGTGTACTGTGGTCTAGAACTGGTGTATGTTACGCGTGCGTCGATGTCCAGGTCCTACATTTTGCAGTCCTGCAATTTCCAGCTCCGCATTTTCAGTCCCACATTTTCCGGTCCTCCATTTTCCATCCCTGCAGTTTGGTCCCGCATTTTCCACCCCTGCATTTTTGGTTCTGCATTTTCTAGTCCTGCATTTCCCGGTCCTGCATTTTCTGGTCCCGCATTTTCCGCACCCTCTTCTGATGATCTCCCCTCTTACCTCTACTCCAGATAACCATCGCGCGCAATAACTGAAAAACGGTGAATATAAAATGAAATTTACTATAATTCACTAACAGCAAGTGATATACCAATGACAAAGTTAACGTCAATTCACAAATCACAATGTACACTTGACGTCCGCGTCTTGAAATTCGGGCGGACGAGCTCAAATTTTTGGGCGTATTAATACCCAAACGCGCACTATGAAGAACCCTGCTGTGCCACATGCAGGTCAAAGGTTCAGTGGATCTTTGAGTTTCTAGCAATAAGTAAGTCAACAGGCAGCTGGCAGCCGATGGTATGCCAATCCACTATTGATATTGCAGCTGTCTACAGCAACGCAGAATGCTAATGGCCTTTGCTGCTCTGGCCAGCTGCTGCCTACAATTATCTGTGTTGCACAATATGGCTTTTGACAAATGCTCCTTTCGCTGTCAACGACATCGCTGTCAGCAGAATCAACTGCTATAACTTCGTCATTCACTGCCAACAGCTGACCATATCGTGACTGCTGAAATGTGCCTGAAGGAGATGCATTATCACCAGTAACAGAACTGTGCGTATTAGTTGTAGCAGGAGAGCGCTGGGCATCTGGCTCATGAGCAGCTGTGCACTGAGACACGCAGAAGTGTGACACTGAGTGAAACTCGCTGGACATGCTTGGCAGCAGATGACTGATAATGTTGTTGAATGTGATACGTTTTGATGGGTCTGTCTGCAGACATTCGTCAATCAGCCAAGACCTGTGTTCACAACAACACATTTGTGCTCGCTAGTTCATCGTCATTTTTTGTTTATAAATGTAAAAAACCTTCTGTTTTATGACAACGTGTAAGGCCCATCGTTAATGACACATCTAAAACGGCAAAAATTAATTTCATCAACTCCGGTGCCGTTGTGACAGATCAGCCAGTTCGGCGCAACTCAAGTCCGCGGATATAGTACGCAGTTCTTATTATATCCACGGCCCCTGAGTTGATGAAATTAATTTTTGCCGTGGCGTCCTTTTCAACATCACTCAACTATAAGCCGGACGCATTTGAAAACGCAGCAAGATATCCGAACGCTGAAACAAAAGTGCAATGCTGTGATGATCGCCGTAAGTACTCGCCAAGTTTGGTGAAGTTGGGTCCACGCACTATAAGAAAGTATCAGTTGGGCATCACCCCCTTAAATTGCACGGCGAAAACGTGCTAAATCGTCGGTAACTACCCGGTAGGCAGTGCATTAATTCATTTCGCTCACAGAGTTTACACGCATGACACCAGAAGTGCTGTAAAAGTTCAGCGTGACATACCGTATCAGCATAAAAAAGCTATAATTCAGGCAGGGATAAGTTGTCGAAGGTCAAACCTTGTGAAAATTATCCGACAGCCGAGCGCAACACCGTACACGTAATGCAATGTTCAAGATCATTAGGTCAAACACTGAAATCGCAATAACTCCGCCGCGGATTGCTCGATTGCGTTCAAATTTGGTAGAAAGTTTCATCACGTTACAGGCGATATACTGCAAATGTTCAAGGTCAAAGGTCAATGATCAAGGTCACAACGTAAAGTAATGTTTCAGCAGCAAAAACAATATAATACGTCCATAGATAGGTTCAGCGACTTCAAACTTGGCATGGCGTCGTAATTAAAGCGGGAAAGGACCGGCGTGGCTCGGGCAGCCTCAAGTTGCAATGCCTTCGCAACTGCCACGTTTTCTAGTTATCGTTATTATCGCAGGAAGGTTGAGAAATCCACACAACACATACGTGTAGCCTACGTACAGGGACGTCTATTCACAGTTTCGCATCATCTGGTGTACATACAGTGCGGCGTCAGGGTAAGCTTACAGTCTGGGACAGTCTGTTGTAAATAACAACATTTTTCAGTTAAAAACGCTATTATTCTTAATTGTTCATTTGCGTTCACAGCAAAAGAGAACAGAAAGTCATCTCCAGTTATAAAGTTTAGTGTTGCCATTTTGACATTATTTTGAGAGTAGCAATCATAAGCAATGTTCAAAATGTCCGCCTTCAGCCGTTCAGCGTCGACACAGGCCGACAGATGACGCCTCCACTCGTCGATGGCGTGGTTCACAACAGACCGGTCCAGTTCGCACCACACGGTAAGGTGCGCACATAAATTGGGTTATGTGATATATTTTATTACAGTCGCATGTAGAATTTCTTCGCGATTAAAATGATATATAAACTATAAAAAAATGGTTAAGATAGCTAAAGTTACAGTCAAAAACAAAATGTCACGTTTTTTATGGTTCACTGTGTATATAACTCTAGCCAGCCTTGAGCGATTTTTTTGCGAACGTGAACTCACGTTCACGTTCACGTTCACGTTCGCTATATATGCTATCGCCCGTCTGTTTGTAACGTTAGTATATACGTACAAGGACGTCCATTCGCAGTTTCGCATCATTTGGTGTACATACCCCTCCAGCGATTAAAATTTTCGGCAATGTTTCTACGGCATTTGGTACGCTGGCCACCTGTGACCTTTCCATAAAAATTTTACGAAGCTCGACCCAGAGGAACCCCTCCCTCGGGCGAGTTAAACACAAGCCGAATGTACCGATTTTTGACCTATCGAACGCTACATCTCGGAAACGGTACAAGGAGCTAAGTTAGTATTAATCACTAGTAGCATATGAGCTTTCGATTGGTAACAAACTCGGTGACCTTGGATGACCTTGAATGGCGTAATAGCCCTAACTACCCTAACCGCAGCGTAATTTCACCGAACTCGGTAGCTTTCGGGGCGGATTACGTAAAAGTGGTTGAAGATACACCAAACTTTCTGCAGCGGAAATGTTGGCCAAAGATATAGCGATATATCACTTATGGCGATATTGGCAGGGATCACCCTCAGCGAGAGCGTTAAAGTGAGGAACTCCGCTCTCGCTAGCGAAAATTTTACCACTAATCAGCCATAACTTTGAAACGGTGTAAGACAGCAGGTGAGTTAGTATTAATCACTAATAGGAAGTCGCATATGAGGTTTCGATTGGTACCAAAGTCGGTGACCTTGAATGACCTTGAACGGCGTAATGGCCGTTACATTGCATTATTTCACTGAATTTGATTATACACATAACCGCGTCGACCTGTGGCGGAATTTATGCACAAGTCTATTGTATTTTGTAGTGCGTGTACGATGTCGTCGTAAAGAAAGTTCATGTTCGCTATCTCATCTCCTGATGAGTTTCTTGTTTAATTAAGGCCGACCAACGTATGTCACTGTTTTTGGAGTAAAACTGCACTTCTGTCGAAGAAAGTGTGCTACAAACATTTTGTGCGAAAATTGTCAGCGACATCGATGCACTAATGGTTGGTGAGGGACGTCCCCTTCTGCCTGACATTTTGCGCCAAAGTGACCCATCCCCTTGAAAAAAGCAGATTTCCTATCGATATTCGCTCGTAGCACCTCAGCCATAACACCTATCGAAAAAAGTTCAATTATCACTAATAAAAAGTCCACTACGAGCTTTTGAATGAGTTAAGATGAACAGCGTACGTTAATTCTAAGCACCCAGAGAGGGGGGGGGGGGCGGGGGGCCCAAAAACGCAAAGTGTCAGTTGTGCGTACAAAAGTGGATGTTTCCGAAAGGAAGTCTGCTACAAACTTTTTGTGTGAAAACTTTCAGCGGCAAAGTTATAAGGAATTCCCTGGCATATCTAACCGTGCACAAACGTTGATAGGGGACGTCCTCTTCTACTTGAAATTTTGGGCCAAAGTGACCCACCCCCTTCAAAAACATCAATATTCGCTTGTAGCGTCTCAGCCGTAACACCTAGCGAAAAAAAAGTTCAATTAGCACCAAAACCAATAGGAAGCCCACTACGAGCCTTCAAATAAGCCTAAGATGAATAGCGTACGTTGCCTCTAAGCCCCAGCGCGGTCTCTCTGCGATAGCTGAGTTACTGGTTAGTGCTGACACCTTTAAACCTTTGACCTTGAACTACATCGAGACTCGAGTGTCGTGATCCAAGTTTGAGCACATTGAGCGAAATCTAACAATCCGCGGCTGAGTTATTGATGATTTACCAAGTTCGTGTCGTCCGTTTTTCGTCCGTTTTTGCACTTTTATTAATAATCTTCCTTTAATAATGGTTAAGACAAACCGCTCAACCTTACACATGTTATACAACATACAACAGTCTGCCACACAGGACAGCGACTATATACACGTGGCTGTAGTGCCTACGATGCCACGCAGGACAGCAACCACGACACGACTGTCACGCAGGACAGCCACAACAACCAGGTTTAGCCAGAAGGCTGCCAGACACAGAGGGCGCCAAGGTGTTGCCAACATCCGATCAGGTGGGCTTTCACCTCGCAAGCACTCACCAGATGGCGCCACGGCACACATCCGATTGAACGGGCCTGCTTC
>Ga0049105_1000350_pt1 | contig 14975 bp, 5 predicted proteins | sample WorMetvaBAHAMAS1_FD_61260 | JGI IMG/M metagenome (GOLD analysis project Ga0049105, IMG submission 61260) | Worm MetaG Olavius vacuus BAHAMAS.1 | ecosystem: Host-associated > Annelida > Digestive system > Unclassified | place: Germany: Marburg | collected 2013-04-09
TGAAAGAGATCGCGTCAAGGGACGGAGTTGTCGTAGCTGATAGTAGCCGCTACGGCAGACAGCGGCAACGTGCACGTCCATCGACAGTCGACTGTCAATATTGACACCGAGATTCCGCGCCGAGTCGACGACTGGTACGACAGTGGACAGCAGCGGAATGTCTTTGATGATGATCTTGTCCAGCTGCTGTCATACAGTTAGACTTAGATGCTAGGCCATAAGTAGGGGGTGTTTTGGGTGTAAACACCCATGAAATGAAATTTTTAGAAATGTCACGTGTATAATTCAGTATAAAAAAACATTTGCTTCGATATCTGGATTTTTGCTTAACAGAAATAGAACGACATTTACAGCCATCAGACACATTCTTTGGACTCTAAATTATATGGCAAAAATGTGTTTGGGTCTGGGGACCCCACTAGAGAAGCTTACAGAGCTCCCCAAACCCCTTGCTGGATGTGACAGGCTGCTTTGCAGCAGGGGGAAACAGGAAGGGAGGGAGGGAGAAGGGAAGGAAAGGGAAGGGGAGAGAACATCCCCAAAATAACTTTGTTGCTGTGGCAACGATTACATGATGATACATATTGCAGGTCTGAGCGTAGGGCATTCTACAGAAATGCATGTTTTTTTATTGCTACTGGCAAATGAAACTAATTATTGCGACAGTTCTTCTTCGGAACTCCTGACAGGCCGTCGAGGCCATTGATTCATCTCCACTTTTCTTTGTCGTTTGCCAGTCGTACCGCCTCTGGGATTGTGCATCCACGTAGGTCTGCAATATTGTCACACCATTTTCTTGGGGTCTTCCACGAGGCCAGTCATGCATTCCCATCATCACTTTCTTCTGATCTTCCATTCTGCATATGTGACTGAACAGTTTCAGCTTTTTCTGCACAATTACGGTAGCAGTTTTATGTAATGTTCATGATGCTGTTAAAGATGGATTGGAAGCCTGGCCAGAATCTGTGTGTATTAGTTATATCCATACTGTAGTTTGTGTGATATTTGCCAGAATCTTGACATGTATGCATCATGTCTCTATGTGTATGTTAACAGTGTCGGAAGTGATGGTGATACACCAAGTCATTCACTGTCGTCATCCGATGGACCAGTATCTCCAAGTATGTTGTAGTTATCAGCACAGTTGATTTGAATAGTCATCTCAGTAGTTTAATATGTAGAAAGTCTTTGCATTAGTTCAGTTTCTGTAGACACTTGTAACTTTGCCTGATGGTGCATTCTATCCGGTCATTGTGTAAAATACGGGAACAACATGTACAAAGTTAGGTTACACAATTTTTGCATCAGGCGTAGAATTTACACCATTTTACCAAAAAACTCATCATCTATCCATGTAGTCTATTTAACTTGACCCCACACATTGAGCCTGTAAAGACATTAGCTCACATGGACAAGTTGCAGCCTGTCATATCGCGCATCGGCTGTTGTAACTCTGTATTGTCTTCCGTGCCGAAGAAGGTTATGGACAAGTTGCAGCATCTTCAAAATGCTGCAGCACGTCTAGTAACAGGGACATGGAAATACAAGCGTGGTCAGTCTTGGCTGATGCATGACGACCTACACTGGCTGGTTATTTTTCAGCGAGTGCAGTACAAGCTTACTGTGACAGTCCATCGTTGTCGCCATCGAGCTCCATTGTACCTCGCCGAATACTGTCTGCCAGTCTCCAAAGTTCCTGCTTGCCAGCATCTGCGATTTACCAGATGTCATCAACTGTCAGTTCCGCAAGTTCGCTGCAGCAGTTTTGGGACCCGTGCATTTTCTGTCGTCGGTCCAGCAGTCTGGAAGTCACTGCCCGATCATCTGCACGATCCACCTGTTGACTGCAAACATTTTAGATCTGTTCGTATCTGTTTGCTGGACATTCGAAATGTTAGAACATTAGAGGTGTTACATAATCATGCTCTACAAATCAGCATTTACTTTCCGCTTATGCTATTGATTCTGTCAACTGTTTGTGCATTTTAGTGGACGTCAGTTCTGAAGGCGTCTGTGTTGACCAAGTGAAGATTCATCTGCCCAGGTTTCTACAGTTGTTACCAGTTACTCATGATAAAATTTATATCAACACACGTGTATAAATATAGTCAGTAAAAACAGTAAGAGCTGTATTTTACAACTGAAGTGAGTGCTGATATCCTGTATATAAAAGTGCCCATCACCAAGATACTGTATACCACTGTTCACCACTGATCTCCAGAATATCCATTTTACGTTGTCGTTACCTCCTGTAGCATGTCTGTTCATGCTTACATTGTAAGTGCCTGTAGTGTACAGACATATAAAAATGGAAAGGAAAACCTTTCTGGGGTGGTGAATGTACCCACCTAAAGTGCATAGTATTAGTTGTGTAAAACATCATACAATGTCTTTAATTGTGTGATGTTGCACTGGTTTCAGTGACTGGTGTTGATGAGAGGGCTTCTCTATTTTTATAATTCTGATCTAGATATTTCGTTAATGGTGGTGGCTTGACAACAAACCTGTGCTTGTTGTAGTGACACGCACGTACACAATGTTCTGAGAATGACAGTGTACATTAGTGAGAAAACCATGTGTCTCCTTAATTTTTTATGTAGCTGCCAAGCAAGAAGTAGTCTTGACTGGTATATTTTAGTTATTACAGCTATTACTATCGGTTGACACAAGTGTAGGAAAACATTGGAAATGTTTATATGCTGTACATAAGAGTATCCACAACCAGTAGCTTTTAATGGATAACATGATGTAAGGTAAATGTATGAATAGTACCATACTTGTGACATCGTCGTCCCAAGCGCACGGTCCACATGGTTTGGCTGCCACAGTTTCCGCATGTGCGGACCAACAATTTGGAACAAACTTCTACACCCTAGGGAACAGTTTAAACGTAGGCTTAAGGGCTGGCTAATTGAGCGTGTGTATGGCAGGAGGTGCGTCTGATAGACATTGACTGAAGTTACACCATATAAATGGTCTTGTATGTCGAGCATGTAGGAAAACATTGGAAATGTTTACAGTACATAAATCCACAACCAGTAGCTTTTAATGGATAACATGATGTAAGGTAAATGTATAAATAGCACCATACTTGTGACATCGTCGTTCCACGCGCACGGTCCACTTGGTTTGGCTGCCGCAGTTTCGGGGCACATCTGATTAAACGTAGGCTTACAGGCTGGCTATTTGAGTGTGTGTATGGCAGGAGGCACATCTGATAGATGTTGACTGAAGGCGCTGCATATAAATGGACTTGCTTACTTGTATGTCGAGCAGTCGGGCTGCCAGTGATATTAGTCATAAACTCAGAGATGGGCTGCTGTTAATTTCCGCCAGGCCTGCACTTACTTCCAAAGCCATAAGGCATCACTGCTAGAAGTGATGTATCCGATATAATTTTTCGGAACTTAAAGTCCAGAGTAGAAACCAGAAAAAAAACAGTCTGGCGGTTTGTTTCATTGCAGTTCTTCAGTTGATGCTGAGCTGCAGAGTTCTGTGCATACGTTCGATGTCGACTGTGAACAAGCCATAGACAACGTTGTACTCACCAAGCTTGAACCACTTCGGTATGGCTAACACTTGTCATTAATTACTGTTTAATTTGCAAATGTGGTGACAAATAAATGCAAATATTCCATTGTGCTGTATTGTAAAATAATGTAATATAAAAATATGTTTGTGATTTTCTGATATGGAATGATGGTGTGAGTCTTTAATAGAAGAAGGCATAAGGCAGTCTTTGCTAATGATAAGTAATATTATTCCTGGTCAGTTTTCTGCAAAGTATTCGGCTTGCTTACTTGAGCAAAAGTAAAAGTTTTGGTGAATTTTTCACTTAAGTAAAAGTGAAAGTGAAAGTATGCGAGAAAAACCTTACTCGGGTAAAAGTAAAAAGTAACTGACTTTTAAAGTAAAAGGTAAAAGTACTCGTCATCAAGTGATTAACCGTAAAAAACGAACTTTATAAAGCGAAAAATTCGGCAATGCCAACATTTCAATACAGTTTTATCAGCAATGTACGATTACGTATTGTCGTTTGCAAAGCGAGGAGTAAAGACCAGTGGTATTACATTCTTGAAACAAAGTTACTCTACAAAAAATTGTTCTTTTACAGCAGCACTAGATCCTCAAAGAGTTTGTCAGTCGCGCACGTACGCCTACTGTTCATTGTTAATCCTGTGCAGCTAATCAGGACAGCCCAACAGGTACAAACCTGATGACATCTGCAGCTTCCCGTGGCTAAGCACAACACCTTGGCTGCATCAATAGGTGGCCTTTGTCAGTTAATTATGCCATATTATGCATCATTGTGATCTAATTACATGCTGGCTTCAGACGTAAAAGGGTACCAATGGGGGTTGTAAATTTAAGGTGAATTGCAGTCTGCATCTGCAGCGTATGGTAACTAACTGGCCTGGTTTCAGGTTTGCAATCGTAAAATGATTATATCCTGCTGTCTGTTTGTGACTCTTGATTATTTGTAATGGCATTGCTTTGTCGGGAAAGTAACGAAATGAAAGTGCCAGAAATTGCAGAAAATCTAAGTAATGTACTGCATTGCTATCATTTCACTACTGAGTAGTCTGTTTAGCACATATGCAATGTTGGTTCCAACACACTCATAAGTAGCTTCTCAAATTATATCTCATCATCACTGAGATAGTGTTTGCAACATAGCCATTAGGCCACTGTAAAAATTTCCCGATGTAGTAAAAATTGAAATACTGCATAGACGATGTAATATCGCTATTCTAGTGGGTATGTTTTTTCATACCCTGTGACTATAGATGGGGATAGTGTTGACTCGTGTTCGTCAGCTGTTGCATATGTTTTATTAATTTTTTGCTATTAACATACTTAAGTTCTTTTCTGGTGTGTGCATAGGACGGCTTGTCATATGGACGCAGTGGCGTCGAGTGCATCAGATACTGTTTACAGCTCGTTACCAAATGGACCGGTTTGATAGACCTGCCACCTGGTGCTGCCTGTTTGTGCCTTTCAGATGCCGACACAGTCTGCAGATTCTGCCTTCTTTGTCCGATGCCTCGAGTTTCTCGTTTTGTGTCCAGTTCTGTAAACATCGTTGTTGGATATCTGCCCGTCTCTATGCAACAAATTTTTGCCGGTCATTATTATTATTCTGTGATTTTGCCTCCTGTCGATGCCTGTTAAGCTTCACCAAATTTTACCGGAATCCATCGCCCGGATTCTTCAAATTTTACTGCAAAAGCAAAATATTTTATTGATGAACTCTGTGCTTTTTGTGATTTTTACGGGCAGATATTATTGTACATCATGTCACCAATTGTTGGTGAATTTTATGTTGGTGTGAAGAAACTGTGCCGGCAGAAGTTGTAGGTAATACAACTCGAAAGCGGCTCTGTAACAAGTGCCGAGAATTTTACCTTGCATGTAATTATGTGTGACAGATTAAACTGAATGCTGTCTTATCTACATTGAGTTGGCTGCAGGCATATAATACTAATAAGGACAGCCAGCATATTACAGGCATGTCTGAGTCCACACTCGCACAGCAAAGTAGCTTTGAACAATGTTTGTAGTAGTTTTCAAGTTAACATAATTTGCTTGCCTGCTGGATATGTGCGTACAGCATGTATAAGTATTTTGACAAGATACTGAGGTGTTGGAAGTGGCCAGTGGGTCGTTGTTATTGTCAGCTGATGCACAGTGCCCACTCATGTGGAGTGGGGCTTGTAATAATATGCACGCATCCCTTTGAACCATGTTGCCCTGAGTAGATTATCTGTCCAACTCTGTGACCGTGGTAAGTTTTTCAGCCATTAATTTCGGTGATTCTCAGTGATATCACACATTTGTAAGTCAGAGGCCGCATCACAAGCTGGCTTAGCTTGCCCCCTCATTTGACTAAGCAAGTAATTGACGTCGGTTATATAGCACAAAAGCACAACGGGCGTCATCCATTCTTGTGGAATGATAAGTTTGTTTTTATTTTTTGTCAGATATCGGTATAGCATGACAGTAGTAGTAGCTGCAGTAGCTGGGAAATGGATCAGATCACTGATAATGTGTGATAACGGGTTGAGAGAGTTAAGTCGCTGATAGAGCATTAGAGATATTTTATGAAGTTTTGTTGATGTGGAGTTTGTTCTGATGCTAATGCAGTTTTACCACCTGGGAAATGTGGATGTACTGTCATATCACCTTCCCTCAACAGATTGCTATTCTTAATATATATTCAATCTTTGACTGCGAAAGCCATTTATGGCTTCATGTTCTGGTACAGTACTGGCAGCAGATTTTTATACGGCAACGTTTTACGGCACGCATAACTGATAACAGATTAATTACTGTTTATCTGCAGGTCCATCGTCGCTTGTTCATTAGCTTACAGCAGTGCCGTCGACATCGAGTCTATGTAGATTTATATCAAATTTTTTGCACTGATTAACAGTTTGTAGATCTGTCTGTAGCCTAACAGCAGCCGATGTCCACGTGTTGTACAATGTTGAATATGACATTTCTCACTGGCGAATGAGAAGTTTGTAATGCACTCTGTGACAGTGGTCATTATTTTGTGAAAAAAAATTAGTTCTTCTACGAGATGAAACTTGTAGTATGTTTTCCTGGTTGCATTTTCTGTGGTTAAGAAACATTTATTGATGGCATTTAGTAGTTTTACTTGCTGTGGCTAATGGTGACTCTACTTGCCAGTGCTAGTTGCAGATTGTGCACTTGTTTCTTCAGTTTCATTACACTTCTCAGTCTCCTTACATTTAGTAGGCCTAACTGTTGTGAGTGTTGTCTTAAAAATCCAAACAGAAATTATTGTGGTGTCACAAGTTGAGTAGAAAATAAGTTGTGTCACTCGTTACGACATCTGTGAAAAGCGGAAGATACAGGTAGCAGCGAGAATAGAAGTTGTACTTGCGGTTTTGTGTTGTTTCACGAGCATAAATTGTGAGTTTGGTCGTGTTTGAATTGGCATTATTGCTGTTAATGTATGAATTGTTTTAATCTCAGTTCCGGTTGTCTGTAATGTGGCTGACTTGACGTCATGCAGTCTAGTGTGGTATTGTCTTAAGTCTGTTGTTCTTAACTTTTTTTCGGTTCCTGCACCCAGTAACTAATCTCAAGTACCCTCATACCCCTGTCTAAATTGTGTCAGTTTGGCCTGTGACCAGTGATAGTTACTTGTATTGAGCAGGGCTGCCAGCTACCCTGCCGCCATTTTCACGGAAGCCTACAGATTTTGATACCCATATTATCATTGTACAATTCAGCAATGGAATCCACTGATTTTTCCACATTTTTGCATCAGTATCATTAGCAAAGTAGTACAGTACGTTTGGTTGCACGTGGCGCTTATGTTACGTTATAAATTCTAATGTGTGTTAAATATTCTTTCGTGGGTAGTCAACAATGACAGATGGCGGTGACGAAATGCCGCCGAGAAAGCAATCATGTGTAACTGTGATTTTCATAAAATGAAGCATGAAGTGTAAAACATCTGTTAAACTGAGTAAGGTGGTACAGTGTACCAAAATGTGCAAAAAATGTTTTTATTTTTGTGTTTTTAAGGGTCGCGAAAAAGCTTAGTTTTCTTGCTAACAAAAAACGTACTATTTTTTCTTTTTTGACCCTAATCTCCCTAACTTTGGTTTCTGTAGGTCAACAGCCCTGATATCCAGCGAGTAACAGTACTAACTGCAGTTACCTGCTACGGGTACATGTAATTACATTTAACGTCAAAAACTACTCAGTTGTCCCATATTGCTTATTGAGTTGTAAAATAGCTTATCCTGTCGTCATATTGATTGACTCTAAGAGCTTCAGTAAATTGTTTTATGTTATGAGACCTTTTTATGTCATTTTGACCCGTTTGCCTTCTTCCTGCACTCCCTAGAGGTCCGGCAACACTGGTTAAGAACGCCTACTGTTGGTCTGAGTTGTTGCTGCGCGTTGTTAAAGATTGCTGACAGTGTTTGATGGTGCCTGTGATAGTATGAATTAGGGATGTTAGAATTCTGCAATTCTGCTCGTGCAGAATTGGCCATCGTGCACATAATCAACGAAGCGGCACAGAAATTGTAAAAATTTTGCAGAATTCGTTCAGCAGTATTGCTCTTAGTTTAGTACTGACGGCTGCCAAAGCCAGCGCAAAGCATTTCAGTGTAAAAGTATAAATAATACAACTCTGAGAAAAAATAAAAACATAGAAATGCACACAGTACAAAACTACGAACTGAGTAAAACTAAGCACGTATACTAGTGTGGCAAACAGGGTCGTACAGCAATGCCATTGGTAATTCTAAAGTAGAAAAATCAGCTTTCAAAAGTGTGTAGAATTTGCACAGAATTCACTAAAATTTTGCGCAGAATTTGCAATCTTTTGGTGCGCTGAATTCTGATAACCCTAGTATGTATGTTACATCAGCCACTGTCTCAGCACTGTTGGTGTCTAGGAGTAGATTCACTGGTCTTGTCACAGTTCGCGGTAGGTGCAGCAGTCCTGTTTGAATGTTCCGTCTTGTGGGTAGCAGTAAGTGGTCTTATGCTGTGATTTTGACGTGTCGATTGCCATTCTCTGTCAAGCTAGTAGCTGTGTAAATGTATTGCCGCACTGCTTCTGTAGTTGCTCAGTAATCCGTGGTCCAGTATAACTTGTCATCAGGTCAGCAACAACTCTACATCCAGACTGTCTGTGATCATCTGTCGCACTGCCTAGTTCAGCTTTCAGGAAGTGACTTTTTTGTGGAACGTTTTTTATTTTGTTTCTGATAGCGTGAAACTCGGATCTGTTGGCACATCTGTCGCAAATCATTTTTATATACACAACATAGTTTAGGGATAAGTGAAGCTGCACTTGTCAACAATGGCTCTGTATTTTTCTTTTTAGTGTTTGACTTAATTCGGATATCATTGAGAATGTACCGATGGCTTTGGCATTGGAGTGCTTGCTGCAGTAATGGCAATGAAGGACTGTTGAGCAGAGATTCTGTTAGGTGGGATTTTTTGTTGCACAAAATTTGTCGTTGACATGGATTTGGAGTAATTTTAGTTTAGTTTTAGGTGTGATGTTGTCCTCTGCCTTGTCTTATGGGTTGTCAGGTTGCCTGAGTCATCGGCCAACCGCCAGTTTTCATGGCTACTTCGGTGGAGTTCCTAAAAGTTTTCTTGTGTATGGTGCAGTTTAATCTGATGACGTCTTTATTACACTTCAGAGTTTAACCTCCAAGTGCTTTGGGTCTGAATTAAACGGTGCGTAGGCACTGAAGCGATGCAGGAAAGCAAATGAAGAGCTTCTTGTGGATGGTTTATGCAGTGGCGTCACTGGGGAGGGGGTAGGCCACCCCGGGTGCACCATCCAGGGTAACTCCCTAATTAAAGTCTTTTTCGTTTTCGCGGCTGAATTTACAAGAATACGGGACAAACGATCGCCTGGAAAGGTGGAGAGGGTGCAAGTGGTGACGATGACTAAAAGGTCATCACTTTTGATGACGAAAAAAACAGAAAAGAAAAGGTCGTCACTTTTGAGGTAATGAAAAAGGGTGGCACCATCAGTTAACCGCACTGGGTGACACCACTGGGTTTATGATCTGTTTCAGCATCCCATTGTGTAGTTTTTTACTTATTCTGAAAACAGTATCAGGCTCGATTGGCAGTGCGTTTGTCAAATGGATTTGTACCGAAGCTCTAAGGAAGAGAAAGAAAGCATTGCTGCTTGTGAGCGTTGCTGGTGTGCAGCAAGCGGAACTGATAATTTCTGTGACGAATAAATAAGAAAGTCATGTATCTTAATTTAAATAACTTTATAATTTTTTACGTGTATGTCACTACTGCAAATGTTCACTACTGTTAATAAGTTAACATTTTTTATACTGTGGTATCCATACCAACGGTACTGCAACGGAACTTTGGCGTGTGCAGTGCTGTAGGGAGTCAACAGGCAAATCTCGTCACACTGGTTTGTTCCATATATTAAGTACTCACTGTGTGTCGAAGCCTGTTCGCCACAAGAGTATGGTGATTTCGTGAATCGAGTATCATCACGGTTGCAATTAGGTCATTTTAATATTTATGGCATTATGCTGACCGTGTTGTGCGTGTTTGACGAATGTAAAAAGTTGCCATATATTTTATTGGATAATGCGCAGGACCGCTCTTGTCTGTCAGAAAATCGGCCGAGGTTTTCAAGAGTAACTGTGTGTTGTTGCCGTAGCCATGTGCACATGTTACACTGGAAAAATTTGTGATTGGTGAAATGTGTACCATGTGTGCGTGCGTGTGCACACTGTTAATGTAGCACCGGTTTGAATAATTTTTATCTGTTGGTGATATATGTCTGAATAAATGTATTGAGCCAGTGAATGTTGTGTTGCATCAGTACAAAGGCAGTAAGTTAAAACTTACAATTGCCAGTGATATTAATTGCCAGCCAGTGTATTTGCCCACACAGCACGAACGTAGAATAGCCGTTAGCTCATTTGCATATGAAGTTTTCGAATCTGACGATCACTGGAGGTTTAATTATTTTAAGTGCACAGTGTATTCGACAATAGCAGCGGAAAATACCGTTAGCAGAAGACTGACTGTGGATAGTGTCAGAACTACACCGTGGACTCAACGAACACATTTACTGTGTTGAACAATGGATGTCACTACCGTCGTCTGCTCAATTTTCGTTGTTCTGCAGGAGCTGGAAGTTATTTGATGCACCGTCCAGACACAAAGATGTTTGCAAATTGGGTTCTCGACGTCAAAAAAGGCCGAGATCTGGTCATGCTGCAATTGCTGCTTGAGAGCATGTTGACGATTTCGTCAAAGGTCTGCTAAAAACCAGATCTACTGTGAACTGTTTCGTTGGTAGGGTACTAGGGTTTCCTGCTAACAGAAATCGGATGTGGTTTAGTCCGGATGGGATGACCGTTGGTTGGAATTTTCACTTTTGACAAATGGTGGGATAGGGTGGTCATTAAAATATCGACTTTGAGCACCCGCTAAAATATTTTCAAATTACCTAAAACCTTCTGTTGTGCAATAACTTACCAGAGAGAACCATCTTAGTGGGTGGGAGCTGAACTTTTCAAAAGTTCAGGACCAACCTAGGGTGGGAGTTATGTCCATTGGATGGAGTGGAACTTGAACGAGGCTTAAACGACGTGATCATGGTGCTGCTGATGCAGTCTTCACTATGGGCCTACAGCGTACACGTATAATGGACGCAGTGTAAATTTCATTGTAACGTGACGACGACGACGATGATGACAGTGATGATGAAATCAATCACCTGCTCGCGTAATGGAACTGCTCCGTGTGGCAAATGCTCCGAGTCTTTGCGTAACATGTCAACACAGTAGGCCTACCAACAGCAGCAGTCAGAGACCGCATGCTCCACCAAGGAGAGTCTGGTTAGCAGTGTTGGGAGTAATTAAATTACTAGTAATTAAATTACTAATTTAATTACTTGTGTAGTAATTTGTAATTGTAATTTTATTACTTTATACAGAAAGTAGTTGTACTTATACGCAAATTACTTTTTGTATAGTAATTGTAATTGCAACATATTCTAAATTACTAATTACTTTTTGTCTGAACAACTGTTAAGTTCTAACCCAACAACTTTTGCTACTGAAGGCCAACTCTAAGTAATGTAACAGTGATGAATTGATGGATTGATTGATTAAACGAACAATGAATGACAAGTAGTACTGCAACAATTTTGGATTAAGTTCACTAACGGATTCAACATGATTATATGTATTGGTGCTGCGTTACGGCTTTTCGTGGTTGTAATTTATATTTGTAATTTAATTAGTATTACAGCTGCAGTAATTAATACTTGTAATTTAATTACTTGATAATTAATGTCATTATACTTGTAATTTAATTACTTTTCTAACCAAGTAATTGTACTCATACTCAAATTACTTTTAAAAAGTAATTTATCAAACACTGCTGGTTAGGATCCGGATTGCCTCCGAAATTAACGGGGACTTCCTTGTCTAAGGATACATATGTGATAAAATTTTCGTGAAAATCCGAACACTCTCTCCGGAGATATAAGCCACATTGTGGAAAAATGCCCTATCTCCCATCTCTCAATGTTGAAGAATCCTTCAAAAAATTCCCGGATCCGGAGGCGGATGACTTCCAAAATTTAATCTGTTCTTCCTTGACTACAGTGATACATCTGTGGTAAAATTTTCGTAAAGATCTGTTCAATAATTTTTACGTAAAGTTGCTAACAGACAGACAGACAAACGCCGGGCATTACATTACGTAACCTTGGCGGAGGCAACTAACATGGGACGGTGATCACAAGCAGTCGCAGTAGCTTATTTATTCCTAACATCGTACATTAATTAGTCTTTCGAACCGGCGCGACTGGAGGACAAAATACAGATAATACTTGTACAACACTGCGCTGCAGCAATACGAGCATCAGCTGCGGCGGCAGTGACTGCGCTAAATCAGGATGAAGGACTCTCCGGAGTATGACGCTGTCGATGTAACACATCCGACCGGCAAATGCTTGACAAGACATCGGTCTGTGTTAGCGCCGCATCCGGTCAAGACGTGTGAAGTCTGCGGCTGAATCCGCTTGGCGACTTAGATACATAAAGTAATCCGCAGATATGTGTAGTCACATGGCAGAAGGGTGTCGATTTGCGAAATTGTTGATCGGGTCGTGTTACCACCCACTTCTGCCAAATACTGTTAATTGACAGTTAACTGACAGTTAGTAACTGTCAGTTAGCCTACTCGATGAACTGCAGTATCTCACGTGCATCATGCATAATTTTGTTGTGCAGTTGCAGCTTCTCAACCTGATTAAACGATTGATTGATTGATTGATTGATTCTTTGGGTGCCAGAGCCAGTACACCAATTGGCCACTAGTATGGATGTAGTTTATACGCTGTGAGGCAAAAAACTGCACCATTTTATTTTTGCAATAACTTTGTGAAATCCTAGTATATTGGAATACTTATTGGTATACATATACTCTAATAAATTTGGAACAAAACGGCATCAAAATCATCAGTCTCCTTCGAAGTGTGTTTATACTGCCTAGTGAAATGCAGCATTACATACACGTCACGTGTTATGACAAACGTCGGTTTTGTCACATAAGCTTAAATGTTATTATTATCGTCTTGAACATTTAAATGAAACATCGTAAAAGTGTGAAAATGTATGGACCACCAACACAGTGCAATATTAAAACATATTATCAAATGTTTCAGCTGTTTGCCACTGTCCCTAACTGATGACTGATCAATAACCGTCTGCTGGATGCTTGACGAACAGTCATTCACACCTCGCCTTAACTCATCAATACCTTGCACAGAATTTTAATAGACCTTCTCCTGTAACAATGCCGATATTCTGTCTTTTACATACTAAAGTCTGGAATGTTATGAAGTCACAGGTTGGGCGCTATAATTGAAGTCCATCATCTCCCGACAAAGCTGCACAATGGTTGTGCGTACACGGTGCGCTGGCTTGCTGTACTTTTAAAACTTAAGCTGGTACCCTGTCTCTGATTATATAAAGAATGTGGAATGAGTGATAGTAAATTTATTGAAGTATACGTGTGCCAAAAATTGTCGTAATAGGCCTATCTGAAGTTTGGACAACACGATTGCAAAAATACAAGTAGCTCAGTTATCGCAGAGAGACCGCGCTGCAGGGTGGGTCAGTTTTCGCCAAAAGTGGAAGATGATATTCTCTAGGCGATGTATATCTTCAATCACTGTGACATAATAGGTCTGCAAAGCTATCGAATTCGGTAAAATAAAGCAAAATAAGGGCTATTACGCCATTCAAGGTCACCGATGTCGGTACCAATCGAAAGACCGTATACGACTTCCTATTAGTGATTAATAGTAACTGACATCCTATCTCGTACAGTTTTGAAGTTATCGCAGATTGTTGTTTAAATTTTGGACACTTTGCGTTCGAGTCCCCTTGGGCGGGGGGGTTAGGGTTAACGTATACTCTTCGTCTTAGGCTCATTGAAAAGAGCGTAGTGGACGTGTTAGTTAAACTTTTTTTCGCTAGGTTCCGCACCGGCTGAGGCGCGACGCGCGAATATCAAGTAGGAGCAGACGCACGGTCTTCTTGCGACAGCTAAGCATCTTAAACTAGTGCATCGAAAGCGCGTATTGGACTTGCTATTACTGTTAATTGAACTTTTTGCTAGGTTTTTCGGTTGAGGCGCTATGAGCGAAAATAGTGAAAATCGGCGTTGTGCAAGCAGGTGGGTCAGTATTCGCCAAATTTTCACTTAGAAGGGACGTCCCCCACCAATCATTTTCGCACATATAGGTAGGCCAATGAATGCCCTACAACTTTGTCGCTGACAGTTTTCAGACAAAGAAACTTTGTAGCAGACTTTCTTTAAGCAAAGTGCTATTTTAGATGGAAAACGGCCGTTTTGCGTTTTTGAGCTCCCATTTTGGGGGCTTAGAAGCAACGTACGATGATCATATTAGGCTCATTGGAAAGTGCACAGTGGACTTCCTATTAGTGTTAAATGAACTTTTTTGCTAGGTGCTACCGCTGAGGCGCTGCGAGCGAATATCAACTAAAAATCGGCGATTTCGCTCCAACGGGGTCAGCTTGACCCAAAATTTCAGGTAGAAGGGGTCGACCCCACCAACCATTCTTCTTCTCAGAGAACTAGGCTAAATGGTTTTTCGTATGGTAAGTAAGTAAGTAAGTAAGTAAGTACTTTATTAAACATATGACAAACGCACATGCGCCATAGTATAAAATGCAAGAAAGAAAACAAAAACTGATTATACGAAACAAATGTGCAGTAGAGTAGAAAATGGAGGCGAAATAACATTGGGGCCTGAAAACAAAGTTAATATTATTATTATTATTATTATTATTATTAAGGCTATTTGTAACGCGCAAGATCCCCTCAAGAAGGCCGCAAATGCGCTATCCGGCAGTTTGAAAATGTTGGTGTCTATATACAATGTA
>Ga0049105_1000351_pt1 | contig 14965 bp, 10 predicted proteins | sample WorMetvaBAHAMAS1_FD_61260 | JGI IMG/M metagenome (GOLD analysis project Ga0049105, IMG submission 61260) | Worm MetaG Olavius vacuus BAHAMAS.1 | ecosystem: Host-associated > Annelida > Digestive system > Unclassified | place: Germany: Marburg | collected 2013-04-09
ACAGATTCCCATGGTTTAAAATGAAAAAGTTTTCAATATACTAAATTCCAACAAGCATTTAGTTGTAACTCATTTAGTTGGCTTAGACAGGAGTTCTTAAGATTAAAACTATCAACAGCATTTTTGCCAGTAATCCATAATATTGTAATGTTTCATATAAAGGGAACAAATCTGTCTTCAATTTCTCACTTTTAGATTATGAAAGACTGGAATATGTCCGTGTCTTCTGAAAATTTATATATCTTTCGTAACCACTAGATGTGATTCGGTTTTCTCAAAAAATATAAGCGAAATTTGTTATTGGAAAAAAGAAAGTTTCTATTTTTGTATTTTTTGCGTGCCTTTTAAGTAAGTAGGTAAATAAACGGCGCTATTAACTAAAATGTCACAGAATGCCGTGGTCCCCGAACAGGTGCGTCTTCAGCAACCGTTTGAACTAGACCAGACTACGTACCACCGTGCTCAGACAATCCTGGTTATACATAACCGCGTAGTGCATGGCTGTTGGTGGTAATTTCCTCATTCTCCTGTCATATTCATTCTCGTCACATGTCCAAACTTCAAACCACTTTAGTCTTCGCTGCTTTATCTTTTCTTCTGCCGTTTCTTATTGCTGTAACTTATGTCGTATGAATTCATTTGACAGATGTGACCGTGATGGGGTCTCGATTGCCTTCAGTTAACAATGTGACTATTGTCCGGTGTGCCAGTCTATAGTTCTGTGACTGCGTTACTTGTAAGCTGCATGGGGTCGTACAATATACATACTGTAGTGCTGTGCGAGTTGTCGATTGTACACTGTAAGCTCCGTGCAATAAGTATTGGGCTCTTCCGGAATGTTAGGCCTACAGACATAAATTATTGCAGTAGGGTTGTTGAGAGGTAACACATCATGCTATATGACTACATTTAGGCCAAAGAACACGCTTCTGCAGCGTGCACGTTGCATGATATACAGCCCAAACTGAGTGATGAAGAGCCCAATAAACGCCCAACGTCATTTTGTTGACCTCGGTTGGACGTCAGATGTGCAGGCCAGCTGCAAGTTTGTTTATGTCTGTCTGCCATGCATCAAAACTCTCGGCTCCAATTATTTATCTTGTTGACACATTCCACGCTATATCTCAATGTGATTTACATTTTCATTTACGCGAGTCAAGCACCCTGGCGTATTCGTGTCATTTTAATGTAAGACGTCATAGTAATAATAATAATCATAATAATTTATAACTAGAAAAGATGGCCACTGCAAAGCACTGCAACTTGAAGGCGGCCTGACGTCGCGCCAGTCGGCCTGGGCGTTAATTACGAGGCCCATGTACCAGCCTACAAATTCAACAACTTCGCGCGGCACATCTATCTCAATCGGTGGACGTTCACCACGTGACCCTGACCTTTGACCCTTTGACCATGAACGTTTGAAGTGTATCTGCTGTCGCGTACTCTGTACTAAATTTGACCGAAATCGTACAATCCGCGGCTGAGTTACGTCTGAAGGTTGAAAATCTGGGGCCGTCCGCCATCTTCGATTTAACCGGACTCTGCGACCTCAAGTGTCCCATGATGCACCAGCATATTAAATGTCAGCACACTCGGGCAAAGCGTGGCCGTGTTAGTAATGATATAGCGAATTTTACCTGCCTTTTTATTTGGGGGTAATATCGCAATGCCGAGTACTCACGGTTCAGGGGACCGAACTACATCAAATTTGTAGGTTACATAGCGCAGTCATTTGCACATTTTAATTTTCAGATGCTCAATTTCTGAATGAAAGCGCGTCGACTCAAAGGCGACAGAGGTCGCAAATCGAGGCCAAATTTACACTTGTCACTTCCTGCAAAAATTAGTGGAGGGTGGGCAAAATGTGTGAGTTATGGTTTAAAGTTCAGCCATGAACTCTGTGGTACTTTGGGTGAGAGGCCGCTGTGTGTGCCGGGGGTATTAAACACAATTTCCCGGCCCATTTTTCATGGGAGAAATATTGCAATGCCTAATTCTTAGAATTAGGGAACGACCTAAGTCAAATTTGGTGAGGAAATAGGGCAATCATTGCCGCTTACAACGTGAGTTTCAAATTTATACCTGTTGCTTCTTTTCGAAATTACAGCGCCTCAAATACCAAAAGTACGAGACCAAATTTTGGATTATTTTGACCCCCTGGTAAACATCAGGAGAGGACTGAGTAAACTGTCTGAGCTAAAAAGAAGGTCAGTCATTGCCGCTCCAGATGGATGTTTTAGATTTCAGATCTGTTGCTCTATTTCGAAACCAGACCGCATCAAATGTGATTGATGTCGAAAATTGAGCCAAAATTTCTCACTTGTTGCCCCCTCCAGAAAATTTAGGGGAGGACAGACAGACAGAATACATACTACATGAACTACATACTACATAGCGATTTAAACTATGAATAAATGTCAAATCGCAAACATCCATTATCAATCAGCACATCGCAGTCTTCACACAGCTTCTTAAATTTAGCACCATAACGAACATAACGACAACACTCATTACCAAACTACTTGCTTTATATAAACCAATAGCAATTCACTGCTGTTTAGCATAATCCCGTGTATCAAAGTTTATTGTAGAAAACTTCACACTGAGTAGTTTGGACTAGTGACTTCCCAATTTGATAAATGTTAGATATCAATATTGTAATGTTCTGATGGTCGGGTCTGGCCCGTAACTCGGTGACCCGGTTACATGTCAGTTGTGCGGTACGGCATGCACGATGCACCAAACAATTAACGGTTTCAGACAGCATGACAGTGCAGTATTTACCTCAGCTCTGACGCAAGCATTTGTTAAAGTCAGCCATGCCAAACATTTCATGAAACTGTCTGATATACCGTGATGTTGTACCATACTGTTTAGGCCGCCCGACATAGGTACGTCGCAAATGTATATACCGGTTCCACAGGTTCGATCATAGTAAATACTTGGATTGTTCCCGGAGACATCTCCGCACCCTCCCCAAATTTTTATGGGGGGTCAAAAGTGCAAAATTTGGCCTCGACTTTCGACGACTCTCGACTTTGAGCCGCCCTCGTTTCGAAACGGAGTAAAATATCTGAAATCTTTTTAGACTTTGGGTGTACCGATGATGGGGCTGTCCGCACCGAATTTGTTGCAGTCGGTCCACGCTTCTGTGAGAACACCTATGTCGGTATTTGAGCACCCCTAAAACCGACGAAAAAACTTTGCCTCAGCCCCGATTGTCTCGAAATTTAGCAGGCCGTGGTGCGCCATGAAACCCTGTACACGGGACAATTTTGAAAATCCACATTCGGTCAAATCCAAAAATCCAAGTGCAGAAGTAGCCTCGGTTTTCGACCCACACTCGAATTACCGCAGCTCTCCTTTCGCAGTGGAGCGAGATATGTAAAAGTTAACACAGTGGGTGAGGTTAAGTTTCGCTAAGACAAAAGTCTAAGCAAAAAGTCTTAGCAAAATGTCTTAGCTGAACTCAAAAGTTTTGGTCTAAGCAAGACTTTTTGCTTAGGCTAAAGCTAAACCACAAAATTCAGAGTCGGTCACCAGGGACGTGTAAGCTGAGTTTGGTGGGGATCTCGATACAGTCCCAACAGACCCCCTAAATGGTGCCCTCGAGTGAGTGACCATTAAATGGACTAGACAGAAGCCGCCATATTCGCTTAAACGTTTAGTAAACGGGCGACCTGTCTGTGGGGCGTTTGTCTTATCTTCCAGTACATCAGAACAGTCCTGATAATCTTCTCTTTCGTCCTCTTCTCTTTCGTCCTACGGACAGTCATTACTGCCCATATGTTGTCTATAGTAATTAGAGGTGAAGGGGCTCTATGCAACACATTAAAAGCTAAATTAAAATACATACCACAACACACGCAACGTATGTGAAATAGTCTATGAAACTGTTATAGGCCAAATGATGTTATGCTCCGTTACAGCTACAATCACACACTGTGAATATCTTTATTTTACCAGGAAAATCCGGTAGCAACAAAATAAGAAAAAAAAACAAAAACAGATACGGACGGATACTGTGATGCCAAGTTCGAACATCGGAAATACGTGGCATGAAGTGAAAAAACAAAGTATCTGATGTTTTCACTGATGGATATATATTTCCGATGTCCGCACGAGACGCCATACATAGATGCTGTGTTGCTCTTTAATTAGCGACGATGGGCGATGATTTAATGAGTTTGTACCGGCGCGGTTGTTCAACTTGTTCGCTGCTCTCAGTGACTGATGTCGCGGCGGTAAATTGGCGTCTATACGACAGAAACATCGCCGTATCGCTATCGAGCGCCAATTCATTACACGTGGTAATTGACTGTGGCTTGTATGGCTGCTGTAAGACGGATGCATCTGCACCGAGCTGTCGCTGCAGTTCTCATCAGTCAGCATGTCGATAATTCAATAGAACGTCTAACGTGCTGGACTGCGTGATGCTTGTTCCGTCCGTCTGTTGTTCGCTCAAAGCCGAGCAATTTAACTGCTTTCTGCAGACTTTGCCACAATATGGCGTAGAGGCCTATTTTAATGTTCCAAATGGCATACCTCATTTTGATTTTTTTTTGGTTGGCCGCAAATAATATTATCAATTACAATAATAATGTTCACCGGACTCAATTCATGTCATTCAACTTGTATCAAGATAATATAATACATAAATAAATAAACTGAGTAACGTTAGCAACACTAAAACGTATGCTGCTCGTGAACGTGTACTTCTGACAATACCAAAACGCTTGTGACTATATTGGTTATATCGCATTTCGTCGCAGGATAACCAGGATCCAAATTTTCCCTCAAAGAGATATTTCGGCAATCGGCGAGCATTTATCAGTTTTTTTGCCAAATTTGTTCTGCGCATGCGCAGAAAATGCTATCAATTCTTGATGACAAAGCTGTGCCAAACTTTTATGATAACTTTGTGAACTGTTAACCGATTTGAAAGCCAAATTCTACGAATATGGAACATTGCTTACAGCTTCAATGACCGCCCACTCAATTAGCATATTGTCAGAGCTCAAAATGTCCTTTGGACAGTACGCAGGCGAGAAGACGCGCTCTCCATCAACTGCGCTATCAACTGCATTCTGTTGAAGGCCATGCCAAATGTTGTCCAACAGTTCCTTAATTTCATGAACTCGTGATTGGTACACGTGTTGCTCGACAAGGCAGTAAGTCAATAAGTAAAGTAATATGTTTATTTAGGTGTTTAAAAATGTTCAAATGGTGGCGTCGACAGCTTTGTTATCTATGAGTGGTAGAGCAACGTTTTTAAACTTTTATGTTTCGCATGGTATTACAGCGAGGTTCTCAAGAGGCGGCGAAAAATAGTATATTTATTTTGTGGATTATTCATTGCTGTTTCCAACAGTGAAAGAATTTTCAAAATCTGTTAACAGCTGATGAAGTTATTGCAAAAATTTGACACCACATTTTACACAGTGTATATTCTACAAGAAACGAATCGAAAATGCCTGTGTTCGATTCGCTAGTCGAATCGATTCGAATCGATTCGAATCAATTTTTTTCCATGATTAGAAACAACGTCAAATAACGTCATTTCCGGTATGAATTCACGAGTGAACAACAGCTGTACTGCATTGAGCGTATCGTTTCTACTTTTATGCACTGTCTGCATTTTACTGATGTCAACGTATGGTACGTGCGCTAAAACAGAATATGTTAGAATACGAACATATTCTTCAGTAAGTAGAACATCATATGTGTGCTAGAACTTGGTTTTGACATACGTCGGGCGGCCTTAACAAAAAGTATGTGTGACCACTACTAGTCTACTACTGTTACTACTAAAATTGAGACATACAGTTTCACAGACCCTTGATATATACACTTGGCCCTAACAGGCAAGACAAGGATGAAGTTTTGAAAAACGACCATAGCCGGAATATATACATCTATGCATGTGTTGCTCCGGTGCACGCACATAACTCAGGGGAGAGGTGATCGAGCTGGCAGGGTGCGTGATCGCCGATCCGCGTTTATATATCGAAGTGTTCATGAGCATGTGCGCCGGTCGGCCGGCGACAATGGATGCACGGACGCGTGAATGATTAATACAATCGAGACGTACCCGGGATCAGGCAGTGACTTTCCATGTCACACGTGAAACATACGAGCTCCATATATCAACAACTCTGGCACGCGGTCGCATTGTGCCGGTGAGTGTGCGTCCGACTTAATGTTTCGCATCATTCTTCTCGTCGTCAGTCGGTGCAGAAATAATTGCATAACTGCACTAGGTGCGTTCTAAAGTGTGATCGCAGAGCCCGACCGACGTCATGGCTCGAGACGATTGTATCAGTCCAAAAAGGACAGGATAGTAAATCGCTCGAAGCGCTCCGATAAAATTTTACGACGCACCCATTGTCGAGGGTCTGATCGACGACGGTATGTGTATTGTTTATTGCTATTGCTGAAGAGTACAGTTTTACTGCGTACGAAATATTCACTGAATAGAGGACGTCCTACATCTCTGTGTAAATATAATCATAAAAGTGTTTTCAAACTGTGGGAATCCGCCCTTCTAAAAGACATTATCACTGGCGCCTACGTGGCAGAGCAACCCTGACACGCCTGGCTATAGTTGTTCCGTACGAACTATACGAACTTTACTATTGGCCAGGAAAAGTTCCGAAACTTTATGGAATTATACAATGTGACTGCTGTCAAATATGAATTTAACAAACGAAACTTTATTGTTCGATCGCTTTTTAATTGTGTATAATTTGTGTGTTTTCACTTGTATTATCCTCATTTTTGTATTTCATTGTACACATGTGCGAATGTCATGTATTAAACTCTTACTTACTTACTTACATCAGAACGAACTGTTTAGGCTGTACGTGTATTGTATTACAAACCCACAATTCCACCACAGCAATAGTTTCTTGCTGCTGTACACTGTTGCACCCGTGTACAGCATACAAGAAACTATTACCGTGGTGGAATTGTGGGCTTTTAACCCATTATAATACGACGCTAGGTAAATGGTGCGATGTATAACATAGAATGGTAGGCCCAACGCGAAGTACTACATAGGCTACGCACTATGATGTCAGATGCTATCACGATGCACATCACTGGTTGATGCTAATGCATTTACTGACTGACTGACTGTGAAGACTGATCTTTTCGGCGAACGTTACGGAGCTTTATAATGGGTATAATGGAACGGAACAACTATATGCGCCTAGTGATAGCGCTAGTGTCCGTTTTTCGCGTAAAAATCGAAAAATAACTCGTTTCAGTTGCGCTCGTTGAACTCTTCTTTAAATATTGAATGACGATAGGTCCTAATGATTATGATAATAAAATATGATAATAAAATATGTCTGGGATGCGTGGAGAGCTAGAGAAGAAAGACAAGCCGCCACTGCCATTGGTCAGAAGAATAGGACCGGGATGCCTACTGCCTACCTCCAGGACCAAGCCAAAAAAGTTTTTCCATGAGTACTCTATAAACTGGAGTCGCTCATATTCGTCAAGCGAATACGGCACCTCGACTGAGGAAAGGACTACTCTTTTCACGGACATACCCTGCGGTGAGCCGCGCTGTTGTTCGAGTATAAGTGGAGTATAAATGCATTAGTTTCAAGCAGTGATGTGCATCGTGATGGCAGATACAATATAAATGGGCGACAGAAATAACGCGGTCGAACAACAGCGCGGCAAAGAATCTTGAAATTTTATTTAAATCGTGATATTGTGTTTACTCTATTTTACCTCGTACATATGTTGGCTTGCGTTTTGACATACCTCTCATTAAACGAATATTGATTGATTGATTGACTTCGAGCTGTCGAGCAACAGACAGTGAAGGACAGCTCATAATGCGGAACGACGATGACTGTCAGCAAGGTAATACAAGAGACAACGGAACACGACTAGCTCTAGATCGGCACGTCACCGGTTAGCCAGTTTTGCCTATAACGCCAGTGACAGATATGGATGAGAGAAGGGGATCGTTCCTTTGAGTCGTATACGAAAATGATGTGTCAGCTGAATTAATTGTTATTTTAGTGTAGTATTGTTTCTCTGAACTTGTGCAGAGAATACTTTAAATTTATCGAGATCGAAACAACAGTCTTAGTTTCAAGATAAAGAAATAAATATTTTGATTTACGGAACGTTTTTATGGCGTTATTTACAGGAGCTTCTCATTTTTATGGCTCACCCTGTATTTATGAGAATAGGCTGTTCGCTGTTGTTTTGCTAAGTAACGGTTTTATTTTACAACTGAGTCTTTAAAAGTCTCTTTTATAAATCTTCGTTTATTATTAAGCACGCTTTCCTGAGCACAGAGACAGATACTGTTGTCGGCGGTGACGTTGCGCGCGTTATTGCAATCATTAACCGAGATGGCTTAGCGTTCAAAGTTCGCAGTATTTGTCCAACACGATGCTGACGATGTACGACATGGCGCAACCTTTATCCACCGTACGTCCGGACGCAGCGTGATTGGGCGTACTGCGTGAAGTCTGATAAATGGCTGGAAATGATTCCATTTTCGCGAAAACAATGCCGATTGGATTTGGCGATGAGGACTGGAAGGGGAGGCGCGCGCTGCGTGCGGACTTGTGGCGTACGTGTGTCAGGTCGTCCCTGATTCATGACATTCCGCTGACGTCGACAACGCCGGCCGGCAATCCCGTCTGCAAGGTTGCGGGTCAGCCGGCCGGGCGCGTCCTCATTGATCTTCATCGTCACCCCAGCACCGCGGGTTCCGGGCTGTCCGACCGACTGACCGCCCGTCGTCTTCGCTGACCGGAGAGAGTTATGAGCGCGGCCGATTGACGTGCGCTCGTCTTTGTGGCCGGCCAGCTGGCGGTCAGCCGGCGTCACGGGGTCAGTGCAGCCGCCACGCCAAACAAGACTAATGGTGTCGATTGGATCACGGGCGCTCCGCCACGGCAGATGACGCCGAGATCTTGATTCATGGCTTTCCACGTTGACCTCCAACCGTCCCCGGCGTCACCCTCGACCGACCGACGACCTGCGTTTGTCGTCGCCGTGGCGGCATTAATACGTTCGCTCCTCGTGTCACGTGGACGCATGATCGTCGGTCATCGTGCTGCTGCCGTACGCCTAGAAGGCATACGGACATCCCCCTCTGGAAGTCCCCCTCCGACATTTAACCCTGGCTACCATCACTTAAACGTAAACATTTGCCAATGATATCAGTTTAGGCTTACGGTCAGCGTCAGGGTTAGGATTAGTAATAAGTAAGTAAGTAAGTTAACGTAGCGGTGGCCAGGGGGGGATATTCATTCATTCATTCATTCATTTATTATTACCCCATAAGGTAGCCACACATAACACACAGTGAAATGATATAGAAGCATAAAACATACAAAGAACAATATACAGCACACAGAACACAAAAATACAATATCAAAGCATAGTTAAGTGTCTCTGCAAATGATGTCCAGACAGCAGATTTGATCACGCCTACAGACTGCGGTTACTTGTAAAATATTTTATTGATTCACTAAAAGCAAATAAGGCATATGAGCAGCTGCTATGCTTTTAACACCTTGGTTTGTGTAGGGCTGCGGCGCATAGTGACTGTTGCTTTTTTGCGCCGTATACTAATATTCTTACTTACTTACTTACTTCAAAACCAAACTGTAGATCATCGCTGACCAGAAATTCCTCAAACAGATGCAGCAGTACCATTTCAAATAATTTAGATAACACTGGAGACGGTGTGATTCATCTCTACATGTCTAGCTGTGTTGCATGGATATCCAAGGGGACATATTGGGGGAGGACTGTCCTACACCCAGACAGAACAGCGACTACGTCGAGCACGACGCGATGTCGCTGTTGTAAAAACGACGATTGTAGAGCGAGCAGCTGTCTTTCTCAGTCTTGACGCTGTAGGTTTAGCTCGCGGACTAGCTCTGTTGTATTGGTTCGGTATAACAGATATACGCAGCGATGCGACGTCCGTACGGACTTCACGTGCACTGCCTAATGCCGAACACGAGCTAAATTACATCAGTCGCAGGCAAGTAATCTTCGGCTAGGCGTATGATCTGGGATTTCGGCGTGTGCCGGTAATAAGTCGTTGGTTTTAATGTTACTAAAAAGGTATAGTCACTCGACTTATAGTCAGGCAAAGACATGATGGTCGTGTTCATGGTTTTCAGAAACAAGAGACTTACACGACGGTCGTGTCCACAGGCTTCCATAATATGGTTACAGACACGACGGTCATGACACGACGGTTGTGTCTGTCGCCATGTCATGGCTGTTGGTTTCGCACACGACCTTCGTGTCCTTGGTTTAAAAACAAAAGATACGACGGTCGACACGTAACATCGACCTAAACAGAATTTTGCAATATATATTGTGGTCTATAAGATGTACAAATAAACTGCACTAATAATTTTTCTAATTTTAATTATATCCACGCAGATGATTACCTTTGCCGACCCAACCCATCCAACGCAACCCATGGATAAACCAAATCCGTGTCTAACTTTGGACTGATCTATGCTGGGCACTTTTTTTGGGGAAAGGGGTGCGTTAATTAAATATTTAAATATATGTTTGTAAATATACGTTGACTGAAGTTTGTCGCTGACAGACAGATAACGCGTAGGCCTACTCGTATGAACACGGAAGTGAAAGAGACGCTGCTTGTATAACATTGTGTCAAATGAACAACGCATGTCTGTTTCAGATTACGCCCGAGACGAACTGCACTTGGCGGGGTCGACAGAACGCAGTAATGGATGCAGCGAGAGATGGTTTAAACGAAGCCAGGTTGGCTGATGACGGCGCTGAGCAGGTTGCTCGGAGCGTCGTTGATTGCAGTACTACGCCACGCGGTCGACGTTCATCATCAGCGTTTTCCGTCAGCGATTATGTCATTGCTGAGCCGAGGTCCAGCAGCTGCGATGATGACTCTCTGACCGAGAACGCTGACGACGCTGACCCTGCCCAGACGCGGCAATGTCGAGAGGCAGTTGACGATGTGGAGGCAACGACAACCACAACGACACCGACGTCCGTTCCTCTCCTGGAGCAGCTCGTCAGCTCACCCTGCGACACTGTCACGCCCATTCCGGCGAGCTCTGCTGCGGCCACCTCGTCCACACCGGCGGCGGCCGGCGACACGGACAGTCATCGCAGTCTCAACAAAAGCTTCCTGCAAAAACTGGAGTCTTTCGTGTCGTCAGTCGGCCAAGCCGCTAAAGCAGCCCCGCTCACCGGCTGGGTCCGCCGACCTGTCTTTCCATCTCGATCGGGCGCATCAGCAGCCAATAACATTCCGGTGACGGATAGGCGACCTGGGCCAGCAAAAATATCTCCCTACTCGGTGTCGGCTTGTTTCCCGCCACCATCCGCAGCTGCAGAAAGCAACTGGCCGCTCGACCTGTCGGCCAAGCGGATGGAGTCTTCGGCCTCAGTGGACAGCACGCGGTCGTCTCAGGGCAGGCGCGTCGACTTGGTACAACACGGTTCTGGTCAAGGCGGAGTCGACAGCTTCATTGACATGAGTGAGGATCAGCAGAACAGTGCTAGCTCTCTCGCTTGCCTTGAACGAGACTTTGGCGAACACTCGGCCATCCTCACCCGTCTAGGATCCTCCCGCGACCGCCAGCGACAAACCACCGCCGCGCTCGCGACGAGGTGTGCCGCGGCCAGTCGTCGCGGTCGGACCGCCGTGATGCCAGGTCTGACCGCGTCAGCGTACACCACAGCAGGTGCCCGAATGTGTCCGCCGGGGAGCGTCGCCACGCCTCAAGCTGAGTTGCATCCACCAAGGTCGTTTATCGGCAGCGGCCGACATCTGCCGACTGGCGGTCGAACGGGTGTTGTAGGCGGCAAACTGGACGCGCGTGACCCGACGATGCTGGCGGCGACGACGGCAGCGACGGTGTTGCGCTGTCTTCAGTGCGGCAGAACGTTCTATTCACTGCCCGAGTTGACGCTACACATGATCCAGTCGGCGCACTACGCCAACCTCATCTGTGCGGCGGCTGCCTACAGCGTCGACGACGATGAGGACTGTGTCGTAGTTGACGCGTACAACAGCCGCCACTCGTCGAACGTCGGCGTCGATCACTCCATGCACAGATCTGGACCACCGCAACTGTCCCGCGGAAAAGGTTTGCCGGAAATGGCAGACGCGCATCGCGGAGATCATCTCCGCAGAAGCAACGGCGACATGCGGCGTCGCGACTGTCTCGATGCGGCGGTGTCGCCGGCCAGGTCGTTGGACGACGAGTCGGTCTCGTCAGCCGGACTGACAGAGACCGACTCACTGAGGTCTCCCTCGTCTACCGGATCTCCCACGTCGCCGTCCTACGAGAACGTCGGCAGGGGAGCAGGCGACGACGATCTGGCGATTATGTCGCACCTGCTACGCCTGCAGCCTCTGCTGTCCCGGGCTGTGCTCGACAACATGCAAACTGGCGTTGCAATACCTGGCCATGTTCACTGGACGGCAGTGGGACTTGCCGCAGCCGACGAGCGTCGGCGTCAGCTGATCAGAGGACGCTCGTCGAAGACCACGGTGCTAGAGGTAGACCGTTCTCCGGCGACCGACTCGCTGCCGATCGACATGCGGTGCCAGCGCGCAGACGGAAGTCGTTACAGAGACATTCAGTCGCGACAGATGTCGTGCTTGACAGCGGCGGCGGCCAAGGTCCCCCCTCTGGCGCCTCGCTCATCGTCAACTGGGTATTTGCAGAAGCTGTTAGATGACGTGCGAGGATATCACAATTCGTTGAGTGCCGGCGTCAAGCGGTCGTCTTCGTCGAAGTGGTACAACGGCAAACACCGGACGAAGAAACAGCGAACGTGTAGCATCTCGTCGTCAGACTGCGATCAGACGAGGTACGACGGACCGCGACTCAACGGAGACCGTTCGGCCATTGTGTCTGCCGCTGTCCCGACTTCCGGTGAAGTGTGCCTTCGAAAACGCGACGACGGACTTCACGGTCGCCGCGACACTGTGTCCAGCGTGAAAATATCGCCGCCGGTGAATCACGAACAACAGTCTTCACGACGGCAGGAGGCGGCAGACTGTACGCGCCGGTCCACGTCGAAGGACTCCGCTGTGCAACCGCTGGTCGTCGACGGTACAACAAACAGTGACGCCGACGTGCCAACCGCTGCTGGTCGAGATCTTCGACGTTCCAGCGTCGACAAGGATCAGTCGGAGTACGCGGCTCGGTTTGGCAAATACTACCGCCTCGCGCAGGAACTGTCAAACAAGTCCGATTAGCGACTTTAAGACGATACTGGCTGGCCGTGCGTTCCACTATCTCTTCAACCACCGGTTTATCCGTCAAACTATTGTCGCTGTGGCTCAAGCAAGTCTCACTTTGTAGATCTCACGGTTTTGCGTTGAGCAATAATGTCTGTCTGACTGTTATCGGCCGTTGTAGAGGCAATAGAGATTAGTCTATAAAACCCTTTATGCCGTTACAAAGCAAGCGAAACTAAAATACGTTTGTATGGCTTGTTTAGTTGAGTTTGTATTTGTGTGACGGAAAGTCAGTGATTGACTACATGAGTTTTATGGTGTACAATGAACTCTCGTCCCCGAAACAGTAATTATCTTTTATTTTAGAACAATAAGCTTGTCTGTGCCACTGGCGTACATTTCTTAATAGAAAACGTGCACGAAAACAAAAGATCTGCAACAGAAAGTGGGCTTGCACAGTATTCTTAAACGAACTAGAAAGAATAAAAATCACATCATTGATTTTATTTATTAGTCTTTGTCATTGCCATCGTCAATCCGAATAAGAGTTTAAATTCACTATTTTTGACGTCACGTGGTCGATGACAGTACTTTTTATCTTATAAAATTATTTTGAGCTTGTCTCTTGCCCCTAACATACGTTTATGAATAATTATCGGATTTTAAAGTCTGGGATCTGAGGAAAGTTCATCATTTTAGTTCGATAACGGTGATGGCAAACTGAAATCATGATTTCGATCATTAGATGAAGTGTTTAGGCTATTGTAGTTTAAACAATTTCTGGCGAATCTTAGCTTTTTTGCTAATTTTCAGCCATTGATTCTGGACGAGGTATTCCAGTGATAAATTTCTGACAATTTTTGTTTCGCAGCCACATGCACTTGCACTTCACACTGTTGTATTAATGACTATGGTTAAGAAATGTTAAACTATGGACTATGTTTTGCAAATGGTTTCGCATCTTTGACTGGATTCATGCTTTCCGGATATTCTGACTGCATAATGCAAATGCACTTCTTAACTCAACTTGTCAGTTTCAGCGGCAACAAATGAACTGTCCTTCAACAAGTTGAAGCTCGGAAAAACTTTTTAGGCTACGGTCTACGACAAGACACGAAGGATATCTGACTGTCCCCCTCGCATCCATCAAACGAAAGCATTTATGAGCTAATTAAAACAATTGCTAATTTAAAAGCTGAAAAGCGTCACAATTTTTTGACATTGGCATCTGTACGTCGTTTTGTTAAATAAGTCAGAGCTCTTGGTTTTGTTCAGTTTGTGTTGAACTGTTATTAAACGGCACCGAAGGTTCTACTGAACCCGGGCGACGGCTACGCCAATTCGGGGTATTCAGGCCCACATGTACAATAAAAATTAACTCAAGTTACACATATAATTTGCTGCATACGTGGATTGCTATACATATCTATTACTTCTATACTATTTCGTTATCATGTGACACATGAGCCTTTCTCGGACAGCTTTCACGTTCATATTAGGCGTTTTAGTTGTATACAACTTTTCATCTCGATAGAACGACGATAGCCTATATTTAATTACTTGTCATGAATCGACGTCTCAGTACTAATGTAGTGTACGGCTTCTGACGGTGTACTGACTTCTTTCTGTTCTACGATAAACTTTTGTTGTTCGGTATGTAATAAATGGCATCATCCTATTCATTACTTCGTTTTATTCAATACCAGATGAAGGAAACGATGG
>Ga0049105_1000352_pt1 | contig 14963 bp, 10 predicted proteins | sample WorMetvaBAHAMAS1_FD_61260 | JGI IMG/M metagenome (GOLD analysis project Ga0049105, IMG submission 61260) | Worm MetaG Olavius vacuus BAHAMAS.1 | ecosystem: Host-associated > Annelida > Digestive system > Unclassified | place: Germany: Marburg | collected 2013-04-09
AGCAACACGAACAGTTCATCATCCACTGACGTCATGCCGACTACACTGCTCCGGTCGCTTCTCGACAACTTCTTGACGACACCTGCAGCTGAACATATAATTCATTCATTCATTTATTAATAACAAAAGGGCCAACTGGCCACTTACAATGTTATACAAAAACATAAAAAGTACAATAAAACACAGTGACACACAATGACGCATAAGAAGAGTGTCGGACCTAAATAAAATTCAAGCTACAGTACCGTACTAATACTTTGGCAGTTAGACTATTACGAAAACGGCGGAGTGACGAGAAATCAACTTCATCACATGTGAATTATTTTCAATGTCACTGTAAATTATTAAACAGTCAATGAATAGGGCTGCCGCGAGTATTCGGGTACTCAATTAGTAATCGAGTAGTATTTTGCTACACGAGTACTCCAAACTTTCAGTATTTTGTTGTAGTCCGTCGACTGGCAGGCTGTAGCCACTGTCAGCTGCCAGCCATCATGTGCCACCGGTTGACACCTCAGTACTTCGTCGATTTCCTTTACTTCCTACATTATGTCTTGCAATGTAACGTCAGCGGCGGTTATATTCGAATACTCCAGTACTTAATAATGTATTCGATCGAGTACTCAAGTAGCAAAATACTCGTTAACGGCGCAGCCCCATTATTGAAGAGTTAGATTACAGGCGACGGTGATCAACAACCAAAATACATCACATATCTAAGCATGCATGTATTTTAGAAAGCGCTTTGCGGATGGACGACGAACTTCCTAAGATCAGTATGTAATTAAGCTTTATTTGGAGCAATGCAGATCGTCTAAATATTCTCAACACCCCATAAAATCAAGAATTACTAGAACAACGTATTATTGTACTAGAAGAGGTGACAACTGCGATGCATTGCAACTTGAGGTCGGCCGACATCGCGCCGGTCATGGGCTTCAATTGATTAATAATATTCATTTATTAATTAATTTATCTATTTAGTACGTAAATCGTACAAGTACACACGAAACGTAAAGATAAATGAAAGCAAACACAAACAAACAGCAAAATAAAGCAAAGGGTCCATACGATGTTCATAATGCACCAGCCTACAAATTCAAAACTCAGAACTTAGATCCAACGGTCCTCTTGCTTGTATGTCTTCAGGAAATGTTGCACGCCAGGTTTTCTTTGGCCTCCTCTAGTCCTTTTCTTCTCCATAAGTAACAGTAACAGTAACAACAGCATTTGTAGTGCGCCTCCTACAATAGCCCGACGGCGCATTCCATTCCATTCCATAATAATTCCATAACAATTTTTATTTTATTTTTCAGTTTTTATAGGGCAGTGGTTAGTACTTTGGCCTCACTGTCCTGTCCACAACTGTCTGTGAACTATTGTTGTGCTGTACTTGCTTATTGCGACAAATAAAGATTGACAGATTGATTGATTATTTAAGGCCTACATCGGATGGCCTACACATAAAGATTCGCACAGGCCACATGGCAAATAACTCCTAAGAAAAGCCCTTCGAGTTACGTAGAAAACTTGCCAGAAGTGAGCTGCGACTTTTTCTGTTGTGACGATGTGACTTTTGCAGCTTGTCCGTCACGTGACGAGGCGCCATTCGAAACTTTTTTGCCACCTGAAATGTATTACAGTACAAACTCGGATTAACAGTTTAGGCTGAGTTAAATATTCAGTTAAAAAGACCGTCAACACTTGTGAGACGTACCATGCGTCATCCGAATACCTTTGAGGTTTGATTTCATGCTAGCTTTTTGATAATCTTTTTTTCACCAAGCAAACATGGTAGACAACAATAAACAATACAAATCGAATCAAGTCTAAACAATAATTATAGCACAAACAAAAAACGCTCGAAGCTCGATTCAAATTTAGATACGCGTTTGGCCCATAATACATTCGGTATAAAGAGAAGCCAAAGTACTCTTGACAATTCTTTACAGTTTGAAGTTTCAATACTTAAAGTTTATTTTTGAGATTTGCTTATTCACTGGCCCGTAATAGCAGACACTGATGGCATGACCTGATCGGTACTGCCACATCTCTAAGTTACGACGTTATGGCAAGATGGTAATGTATTTTACTATTTATTTATTTATTTATTTAACACATTTAAAGCACCGAGCACATACAAGATACAGGGTAAAAGCTACGATCTCGAACTCCACGGCAATCACAGGACATAAAAACGCCGCTAACGTGACACCGCAACGTAAACACACAGAGAAACATACAGTGTAGAACGAATTAAAGTTAAAATCTATATTGCAAACGCATGTCTCACCAGCGTTCGATTTTTTCTTGCGGATCTGCGGCGTCAGCAATGCCGGTGGCATCGCTTGCGATTGTTGCTTTGTTGTTTTTCGTGGCTCACCGCCGCTTGTTCTCTTTGATTCTAAGCACAAAAAGTTGCAGGAGCGCTCAGCGCCCATCATGCCATAAACTTACAGAGTCAAATGCTTTGGTACAGTCCACAATACACTTTGCTGACACATAGGCCTATAACTGAAGTTTACTGACGCAACGGCTGCTAGTGCTAACGATGACGAAACATGATAATGATGATGATGATGAGGTTAAACGTGACATAGGAGTTGAGCGCTCGTAAGTAACGAACAAACCGGTATCTGGTTTCGTGCTGGGCTTTGTTAATTTTGTTGTCACTGATGGCGATCGTTCATTGTTGATCCTTATAGACTTCTGACTCTTGATGACTTGCCTGAGACCGTCACTATCCATTTTGTCCATCTGCGTAAAATATACAGATCTTAGCTTTGTTACTCAGTTGTATTTTCACTCCATGTTAGAACACGCTATTGCTAGAGGCGAATATGTCTGTCTGTCCGTCCGTCTGTCTGCTGTCTGTCACACTCGTGATCCAAGCTTAAATCGTTCACTATCGACATACGTTTTACACCATACGATATAGCGATGTTTCCAGTTTCTTGAAGTTAAATTTCGTCACCCCGAACGAATGTGATAAAGATAGTCACAACCCCGTCGACAGCGAAAATTTGACCAATAATCTGCAATAACTTGGAAACGATGCGGGAAGGATGTAAGTTAATTATTGATTAATAGGAAGTCGCATACTGGCTTTACAGCGGTACGACAAAATGATGTCCTTGAATGACCTTAAACGGCGTTACTTTACGCTGAATGCGGCAACGTTTGAAGCCAACTATGTCGAAATGGTCGAAGGTAACCCACATTGCTTGCAACGAACATGTAGCTCAACGAATATAGTTTTTTCCGGCAGGTAACACAATAACGCAGGCTGTCTATACAATGTGTTTCAATAAAATACAGCCCGGTTTGTTTTATGCTATATCTCATAAGAAAATAAAAATATTTGCAAAAAATTCAGTAAGCAGATGGAACTTTAATTGGATAACGGAAAACTGATAACACTGGTACTATAAAATGGACTCCATGCAGGTAGTGGACGCTTGCAACAGACCAACATGCAATTCAGTTGCAGCTCATACTTGATAATCCTGTTGACTGAAGTCAAACATATGTTGTAACTCGCGCAGTGTGCCGCTGTGAGTCTGTGGATTTCCTTCTTGGCTAAGTGCAAGACCTTCATTGTTGTCAATGCTGGCAGAGGCAAATATCTGTCTTCAACGGTAAATCCCATTTTTGCAGAACAGATATACATGAAGTCAGAGTTCGATACTAAAGAATATTTATTCACAAGTTCAATAACTTTTGACAGTTAAAATCTTAGTTTGCTCAGCTACATTTACTGAAAGTTTTGTGCAAATTTGATCATTTTCGTAAGAGATATAGCAGAAAACAAAATGGGTTGTATTTTTATAAAAAAAACCTTGTAATTCCACTGCGCTAGATAGGTCTTCAGTAGGTTTGTCGGTTTATCGGCAAAGACAGCAGCAAGTTTAAAGAAATCTATCCGTGAGAAAATATTTTGTTCTTGAACTAGTATAGTATATGCTTTCTCTTTGTAGGCTTGTAGTGTTTTCTGTGTTACATGGTTTTTTGAGTCTGTCTCCGACTGTCTGTTTCTGGTGCATGTTTTTTCATGTTCTTGTTTGTCTTCTTATGGGCCTAGTTGCCTGATTCAAATAAATGATTGATTGATTGATTGATGATGATTGATTGATTAAACATGTTGCATAAAACTGCGAGGGGAATCAGGCGTATATCTGATTCTCTGAATCAGGGAATTCAGTCTAATAAGACGGTCTATGATGAACAGCGGTAACAAAGCAAGATATGGTGGGTAACTTGGGAACAGCCACTGATCATACGTGACTTAATTACAACAATCAAGACTAATTCCTCAAAGATCTACACGCTAGATTCACACGCTTTCTTACCTGTAAACGATCAGACACAGGGCGAAGATAACTGGAATGTGTTAGAAGAAGGGAACGCTATTATAAGCGTAAACAAACATGGTGGCCTAGCAACAACGCGTTCACACGCATGCATCTGGCTATAGGCGTATCCAGGATTTTGGCTGCCGGGAGAGCACTCATCGAGGTGGTCTCATTTTCAGTCTGGCGCAATAAAGGAGGTGAGGTCTGTGGAGGGGGCTAAGCTAAGCCCTTCCATAGAATTTTTTTGAGTTTTTCGTTTGAAAATTGCATATTATAGTTCATTTTATGCATAATACCTATAATAGCAAGACTGTAAGCCCGCACACTGAGCAAAATTGTTTGGTATTCTAGCCTTAAGGTGCACCCTTGAGAACGCGTGCCATACGTGAGCGCCTTAGAGGTGTTTTCCCGACAAGGCGCCATACAAATCCACGTTTATCTTTACCTTTACCTTCACCTCCTGTACTCCCTGGCTACGCCTATCAGCTGCCCGCAATATCGCCGTACAGTATCAGTATAGCGTCACGCATGTCGATTATGATTATGTGCTTTAATCATTTGCCAAATGAGAGAGAGGGGGAGGGAGTTGGCAAAGCAGCCCACCGATATTGCATACAGTCAGCATGTATGCTTTATTCATTGTTGGGTAATAAACCACTGTGTTGTTGCCAGAAAGGAGCAGACGAGTGGGATCCAGTGGCCGAAGCCACGAGGGTGAGGTGTGGCGTTGGGAGGGGGTTTCCTCTCCCCACTGGGCTGCGATCTGAGATCTGTAGAGGTAGCGTTTTGAGTCGTATTTTGATGTCATAGACACTGTTTAACAAGCGCGTATGAGCACAGAATTAAAGTAAAGTAGAAAAATTCCGAGGCAAAACATATATGCATGCCTGTCCACACTGTGCGTTTTCAATAAATTAATTTCGGCCTTAATAACACTTCAGATGTATGACAGTCGGTATACAGGTAGACAAAAACAAAATACAACAATTGAATTACAGGAATTACATTCAAAGTCACTGCTGCAGACAAACACAAATAAAAGTAGAGGCAGACCAACTTAAAATATGGACAAAATCATGCAAATAATAAACAAATAATGATACCGAACAGCCAGCAACACGGAGGTGTGAATTGCCCTTTTAGGACAGAAAATACAGGGGCAAGGGGGCTGCCAAAGTAACAGAGAGGGGTTAGCTCCCTAACCTACCGCCAACTCGCACCCTGTGACAAATTGTTCTGTATAATGAATTTATAGCAAAATTACTTTCAAATTCACAATTAACTCTAGCATATTATATTTAAATAATAACGTACTCAACACTGGCTGATACAGTACAATACAATATAATAGTCACTTGGTGTACGCTAAAATACAAGACAGACATCGTCCGGTAGCGTATTTATACAGAGTCAACAGAGTCAATCAAAGATACGCGGTGATGTCAAAGATAAGTCTTCAACAGCAGTTTTGATCGGTAGTGTTGCGGATACTGGCTGGAAGTTCCTTCCACGACACATGTCCTGAAACTGAGAACGCACGTTCCCCAAGTTTCGCTGTAAAGTACTCGTAGGTAGATTGATTGAGCAAGGTTTAACGTCCCACCAAACACATTATAGGGGACAATTTTTACAGGTCATATGACCAAACCAACAGTGTCAAAGCACTGAAGAAAACCAGTTGGTCTTGCAGATAAGGCCCGAATCCCACCAGCACCACTCCACCAATAATACAACTCTAGGCAACCACCTCTATGCATGGCGTAAGGGTCCTAATGTGACAAACCCAATCTGCTGGACCTGTAAGAACTGCTCATATGAGTGTGCTGCTGACTGTGAAGATTGTGTCACACAACCCAGCACGGAGCAGTTCTGATAATATTCCCTCTTAACCTTCAGACAATCACCATAACTCGGATGCTGTCTAGCGGAGGGTAAGGGAGGGTCGTAGGTAGAGCTTGAGGCCGAAGCTGCACCCGGTACTACCGTACTGGGCAGTCAGCCCACAGGAGACGTTAATCATAAACCTACCGCCATCATTTTCTGCCGTTGCTTGCTCAGCCGCATGGACATCACCGCCCTCAGCTCAGTGCCAAATTAAACTGCTTGGTGGCAGCGGAACATGGGTGTGAATTACTTGCATTGGCGCCTAGCCGGGAGACGAACCCGTCGATCCCACGCTGGACAGGTAAATCGGTTATTAGAGATCAATAAACGACCGTGTGTCGACAGAGGCGCCCAGGTGCGAGTAAACGCGGAAGGTAACTGGACATTTCGCTGACAGTTCGTTGACTGATCAGTTCGCTGACAAACGACGTCAGCGTAATGAAGCGTGTATGAAAAACTTGTCGTGCTAGCGATTATTAAAAATTCTCATGTTACCTCTGCTGATCATTAATCAAAGTATGTCATGCATGTAAACAACGCCACAACGGTAACGACCAAAGCAGTCCTTGTCCCCCCTCTTTCTCTCTCTGTTTCTGTTTCGTTCTACGTTGTTAATATAGTTAAAGTAAAAACCCGTCACAAGATAACAGAATTAGTTCTTCGTAAATACGTATTTCTCAATAAAACATAGTTGTAATATGCAGATTTTTGAGCTTTATTAATAAAGAACGTAAAGTTCTAGAAGAGTAAAGTAACTGTAATAATATTGCGTGTAATTGTAAATAACTTTACAACACAATTATATAATGTAGATCTAGCTGACTATCATATCTGACAGTCAAAAACACTGCTAAAGTTCATCGTAATCTACGTGTTGCGGATAAAATCGAAGAATTCGCAAGAATGGCGATACCGCCGAGTGGTCTTCTGCTGAGAATACGGTGTGTCTGTGCAAGTGAACCTTGATCTCAGTTCGGTCGTTGTACGTGAGCGAGATGAGTTCATACTGGGCAATGACACGGGCATCAAGCCTTCTCCTGTCGCTGTGACTTGCTGCCTATTACTTTTTGATCGCTCATTTGCCGAAGGAGTCAACCCTTTTCCGTGCCCCTCAGCGTCTGTCCGCGTCTGCTGGCACGTGCCTGGATAGAACTTGCGATTTCAAGCATTGGCATAGTTAGAATTTAAAGTTTATAGCTAAATTTTTCAGGATACAGATTTTTTTGCTAAAAATGCAGCCAAAGTTGCAAAATTTCGTTTATAATAGGCCTAATATTATTGCAAAAACTCAACATACGTTCGAGATACGTATTTAGTTTTTATTGCAAACTTGCCGTAGTTGAAAGACCTCTGAATCTAAAGCATAAACTGTTCGTTATGCTCATAGACTTCCAGCTCCTTTTGCGCAAATATTGGCCGATTACTGTTCTCAACGGTATCGACCGAAATGAATTAATCAGCGTACACAATAAAGCTCGAGTGGGCAGGCATTCAGGACTATATTCAAGCCTCCACTATCCACTTGTAAGTGGCTCATAACGAACGGCAGAACACTTCAACCTGCTGTTTTCAAGGATGCTTTTCAGCAGTCGTCTACATGCTACGCACACATTCCTCAGCACGTGCACTCTCTATGGTCGGAATTGCAACACCGGGTCAGCATTTTCACCACTGCATTGATGCATTACCTACATTGCACACTGAGAGTTATTTTATTCCAATTATATAAACAGCATTTTGCCATTTTATTTGTCTGATTCTTCTGACCGTTTTGACTCAGTTGCAGGAAACCTGCTCGTAAGCTTTGGTTAATGAAAACTGAATGATCGAATGATTTCGATTTGATTTTATGCTGTCTGAGCATATATATTGTGTATTATATGCGTCTACGTGCACTGTTGGCATTGTTGTTGATTTAAATGTATTTATAACAAGCATACAGCTCAGCTGGCAGAGAGGAAAATTGGCAGGATGGACCAGAAACTGAAGTGAACATTTTTCATACATGAAATGGCTCTCTACGTTATCATACACAAGAGTTTTGACATCCTAAAATGGTCAAGTTTTTGGTCCACCCTCTATATGTTGTGTATTGTGTACGTATGTGTTGTCTTTGGCACAATAAACGCTGTTAAACACGTTATCAGTATTAGTATCAGAATCAAATTAGGTTTTATTATCAGACAAAAAAGATCCACGGAAAATAAAACCATGTAAAATCTAGAAACATATATTACTATCACGCCCCCAATTACTGATATACATAAATTCACGTAGTACTACTGAGGCAAATTCACAGTTAGCTTTGTTGGTCTATACAGAATAGTTCACGTAGAATCGGCTATGAGTTTCCTTTTAAAATCTATAGACTGTAAATGAATCCATGAGGTTCTTGTAAAATAGAGTGAAATAGCACAACATGTGTATGTATAGGCTACGTGAAGCCAATAATATAGCAGCTGAAGAAATTGAAGTGCATGTGATCATTAAGCTTATCACTACAGAAATGACCGCTAGTCACGCTAACGTTGCATATCTATATAGACTCAGGCTCACAATAGCGCAGAACACTTTAGGTGTATACTGTTGTCGTAAGTCGATCGAAGTAGCGATAGTTGGTGTAAGCATACGTTTGCTGACTGGGTCGTTGCATTTGGTACAGCGAACATGGGCGAATGGCTGCATGTGCGGCCTTCGCTGTACCTAATGTAATACATAGACAAACAGGTTGCATATTAACATCGGCTAAGCGATTCACATATCAGGATGGGTTAGGAATAGGGTCGGCATATGTAAAATGTGCAAAATTTCGTTGTGTTCAGATTTAAAATTGCTTTTATCATCTCTGTCACACAAGCTACTGTAATAACGGCGCAGTAATACAGCAGTACGAGAACATGTGTCATCTGGATCATAAGTCGACAGTGGAATATTAGTAACAAAACTCGAGAATCAAATTATGTATTTTCAATTCTGTATTTTCAATCCGATTAAACAATTATTCGATGCCGATATGCAACCTATACTGGGTGCACTCGTTGAACCAGTTGAACTGCTTTTCAAGAGGACAGAACACCGAAGACAACTGGATAAAATCGATGGTATTTTGATCATCATGCGACAAGGATCCATTCCGTTGCTGGTCTTCGTGTTCATGGTGTTCCAGAATGTTGGCCTGACGTTCTCATTCTCTCTGGAAAGGAGCGTTCGACGTGGTCCTGTTCCACCACATGAACCACCGTCTCGTATTGAACAACTGCTTGACATACTTCTGGATGTGGATAGTGAACGCAATCCCGAACAGCCACATAAACCAGGTCAGCCCCCAAAACCAGGTAAACCTCATCAGGTCCAACGTGCGGGTCCCGTTCCACCTCATAAACCAGGTCAACCCTCAAAACCAGGTCAACCACATGAACCACCGTCTCGCATTGAACAACTGCTCGACATACTTCTGGATGTGGACAGAGAACGCAATTCCGAACAGCCACATAAACCAGGTCAGCCCCCAAAACCAGGTAAACCTCATCATCCCCAACGTACCGGTCCCCTTCCACCTCATAAACCAGGTCAACCTCCAAGACCAGGTCAACCTCATCAGATTGAACAGTTGATCGGCGCACTTCGGGAACTCCGCTCGGAGCTGGTAAGACATGTGTACTTTGTTGATTGATGACTTTTGATAGATATTTCTTACGGACGATGTTTCACTTTCTCTCCTCGAACATTAACGGCTTTGTGTTAAACCGTAGTCGGTTCACGAAGCGTCTAAATGCTTATTTTTGTTGTCACAGAATATCATAACTAAAAAAAGGAAAGAAAAATGCGATGATTTAACGTAAAATTGGAAAGATGAATCAAAAGCTAAAAAACTGGTCCAATGAGCAGTCCGCAAATGGCCATAAAAACTGTGAAATAAGTCACTAAAACATCCCCATGTTACGGTACACAGAAGTGTTTAACTATTTGTTATGGACAAGTTATTAGACAACACACTTAATTAATTTTAGTGAAATTATGATGACAAAACATGTCAAAGAGACGTCACAAGTTAATTGGATAAGTCGTGGTCAAATAACACAGCTGAATACTGCAATGCTATCCCACTCCAGCAGCAGTAGTAGTAATCACATATATGTTAACAACTTTCTCCAGGAAGACTTCTACTGCGCTAAATCGAACCAATAACGCCCAAATTACAAGTTCCGCGCCTTGACAATAATTTCACCGCTACACAAAAGCCGTTTAAAACTTAATTCTAGCAGTTTTATGCACATGTGCAACATTAGATTTAAGGCAATCGGTTTATCGTGCACGACGTTTCGAAATACTTCTATGATAAAACAAGTGAAGTGAACTTAAACGCCACATCGTCGAAATGTTTGCCTCCGCCGGCGAACGTTCAACCTTTGAACCCATCATCTTGAAACTTAAAATACGCCCGTCTCCCTGCTATAGTTATTTATGTGAGTTTGGGTTAAAAGTCCTTCAAGGTTGCAGAAGCTACTGAGTTCACAAGATTTCCACGGTTATTTGTGCTTGACCTTGACCTTTGATCCCGTGACCTTGAAACTTTTAATCAATGCCCATTTACATTCTGAATATGTGTGTAAAGTTTCATCAAAATCCCTCCTGTAATCAAAGAGACATCGCATCACACGAAATAGGTGTTAACAGACAGACAACGGACGCCGACCGGCCGGACAGCAGAGTGCAGACCCGAAAACATAATGCCTTCGCTGCCTACCGCCGCGAAAACATTAAGTAAGTAACTAAATAGATTTATATCTCGCTGTTTAAGCGTCATAAATGGTCACGTAAGAAGGTAAAACGTCAAGATGCCTGAGATATAGCAACCATTCTTAGGGAATATTAGTCTCAAGATCGTTCAGAACAAATGTGCAGTTTACTTGCTTTTATCCGAAAATTAAAGCAAAATACTTTGTGTTTAATTTACTGTTATTAATATCCACACATTGCATTTTTATGTATAATTATATGATGCAAAATGCACTAAAATCGCCTTTTATTGTGTCATGTTTTGTGCAGGCGAAGTCACACTTGTACAAAGCCGCGGTATGTTAATGCATTGGTTGATACTAATAGCAGCAATTTTGAAGCTGGCGACTTTCTGTGGAGAGCTGAAGACAGTCTTACAATGCAGATGGTGCATCGATGATGACTAAGTGAACTAGGCTCTATGCATTCAATTTTAACATAAACATCTCTGACGCGATTATTGCAACGATCGACCACGGAAGTTTTCAGAATCTGGGACGGACAAAACTCTCCTCCCCTCTCCTCTACTCCTTCTCTTCCCCTTTCTTTCTCTTTCCTTTCTTACCCTCCCCTTTACCTTAAAAGTACGCTCGGAAACTCAACTAGAGGGCCTGGAAAGCGCTTTAAGCTTCCTCAGCGGGCGCGGGCGGACCCCAGCCCCTAATGCGTTCTGTCACATTTAGGCAATATATAAAGCAATGCCTCACATGACCACGTGTTTATCGATATAAAATGCTTAAAGCGTTCCATGATTTGCGCAAAAGTGTACGCTTAACTCCTTTGCGATTAGCGGCGTGTCATAAAAAATGGGACGGAATCCTTCCCTGCCGCGTAGGTTCCGCAGTTTTGACTGTAGAGAATGCCGCTGCAACATTAATTTTCGCGAGTGATCCGTCTGTGATGTCTTTCTGTTCCTCGTGGACCTTTACGGGCCTCCAGAGATTACAGAAATGTCGGCATCTGTTTTAATTAATGAACTGTCACTGTTCGGTTTCTTAATAAACGATGTAAAATCTCAGAATTATTACAACCTTATTTTGATAATTGCACATGGTTGATCTTCTGTTGTGTATGTGTTCAGAGTGAAATAAGCGACTACTCGGAGCCCGAGGAACAGGTAAAGACCAAAAAGTGTTCAATTTATGCTGAAATATGCACGCATGCGCAGAACGTTTCACATAGATTTAGACTTTTCTGACGATTATTTTGTCGAAAGTTTAAACGTGGAAAGTGGACTTCCCAGTCACGTATATCCAGAAACACGTTGGGAATAAGCCTTTAACAGTTTAACAGTTTATTCTTGCAAACGTAACTGTAACTTAAACAGAGCATAACCGTTCAATCGATTGCGTGCCAGTAGAAATATCGCAAGATTTCAACGTTCTCAATCACTACAGTTTTTCAGTTGACTTCACTATTAGTCTTCTTAATAGGCCTGCTATCTGACGCCGGCGTCAGCAATGTAATATACTATGTCGTGTGAAATTTCTGCAGCTCGAGAAACTGGGAACACATGGGGACAAGTCACTACACGACATGGTGCGTCATTGTCTACTTATTTAACGTTATTTATAAAATTATTACTTGATAATCATTATGATAATCATAATAGTCACATTTGCATAGTACCGTGCGCTAAGCTACGGAGGTGTTGTGAAAGAAATCAGTCAGACTGAATAAAATTACGGATAAACTGGTAAAAAATAGCACGAAATTATACCATATTTACTTGGTTTGTTTTACTGATAAAAAATAAACGTAGTCCTAGGAAAGAAAAATTTTATCCTACATGATAGCAGGATAAACTGATTAACTTGTAGCACAAAACATGGTTAAATACGAAATAACGGCCATTTTCGTTGTGAACCATTGCAGATGTCACGAGTGCAATTTTATTGCATTCTGGTACATTACGTTACGTTACGTTGCGTTACATCACGTTACATTCAAGCTTAGCTAAGTTTTAGCTAAGTTTGTCTACAGGGGCGTCCAGTCAATGTTGAGCATGGCGCAAGATGCACCATCGGTAAAGTAGGGGGAAGACAAAAAACCCAAAGAGGGGGAAGTTTAATGTATTATTGTCGGTTAACTGTCTTTGATAATAATGACCTGTATGCTAGTAGTCTACTATTGTACCGTGGATATTTCTGATTACATCGTGCTTGCTCGCTGCAAGGTGTATTTGATCGTTAACCTTTCGGGGGTTAAACTTTTGGCACAACTTTTGGCGTTGGGAACAATCTGGTAGGGACTGCAGTTAGAAAGGCGTGCTTTACGAAGTGAGTGCAAGATTAGAAGCTCTTGTTCGCAGAGTTAACAGTTGTGTAGGTAAAATTTCCGGCTAAAAATTTGGGTTCTAGGCAGGGGAAAAAGGTCACACAAGGTCACACCATTTTATGACCTATTTCTTACGGTCCCGAGCTGTAAGGTCGCTTCCTTGTTCTGTCAAGGCGCATGTCGGGATGGAGCCTCATGCTAAAACTCAACCATCGCCGGTATTGTCTCCTGAGGTCACTGCTACTCAGGCTCTTGAATTAGGCCTACTAGGCTGATTTTCGGCTAGAACACATGTTTCAGACACAGAATTTGTGGTGGAGCCACTATCAACACCACAATCACAAGCACTAAACCAAAATCCTTCAATAGTGTGATGCAGTTCTTTTATTATAGCAAAATGCCTAATTTCAATAATTCAGACACATAACAGATTAAAAGTTAAACAGAAAACAGCATAGGCTCATTACAAGTTTTTGTTTTTCATCATTTAGTTACCGTGTTAGTGTTTAAACTTTAAATTCTCGGTAGTGAAAATTGAAAAAAATTTGCTTTTTTAACAAAGTAACACGTGTTACGCCGTAGTCTCGATTTGCCTTGATACTGTTTAAACTGCACGAAATTTGTTAAATTGATTTTCATGAAAATAATTGAAATTGCTGCCACCGAATGTCATATTTTAAAGCTAAAATGCACCAAATTCGATTACGGTATTGAGGTAGCCTACAGCGCTCCCCCAGACCTAGCTGGATTTAAGGGGCCTATACTTCTAAGGGAAGAAAGGATGGGAAGGAAGGGAAAGGGAGGGGAGAGGGGAAAGCAGAGTAGGGGAAGGGAAGGGAAGGGAGGGGAAGGGATGAAAGGAGAAAGGAGGAAAGGGGGAGGGGAGGAAAGGGGAAGGGGAGGGGAAGGCTTGCGTCATGGCTGTAGAGGGATGGACGACCCTAGCTGTTTGTCTACCTCTATGTCTGTCTGTCTGTCTGTTTGTTTGTCTGTCTATCTGTCTGTCTGTCTCTTTTTATCTTACTTCTGTTCATACGGGCTTCATGCCTGATACAAAAAAATACATACACTGGCGTAAAGTGACCTAATATGGACTGCTAAACCGGTGTACACTGACAGGCTAGTAATATGGAATAAGGAAGAAAAACAACGCTCTCCGAGGTCAAAAGGTCACTAAATGATATAAAGTTGGTGGAGGTACACTTGCGTGTGCTCTGGAAGTGTCCACTAATTACTATTTCTCACAGGTTTACTTGGTTTGTCTGTCTGTCTGTCTGTTTTGTGTCTGTCTGCCTATGGGCCGTGTTGCCTGATTTTTACCGCGCTGCATGTAATGCAGACGCGGTATAGCGAGGAGAATTCTGTCTGTCCGTCCGTCCGTCTGTCCGTCTGTCCGTCTTTCCGTCCGTCACACACGTAATCCCTGACAAAACGGTAGAAAGATCGGTCCAGATTTTTATACCATACGAAAGAACATTTAGCCTAGTTTTCTGAGAAGAAAAATGGTTGGTGGGGGGCGACCCCTTCTATGTGAAATTTTGGGTCAACCGACCCCCGTTGGAGCAAAATCGCCGATTTTCAACCAATAATTGCTCGTAGCTCCTCAGCCGTAACACCTAGCGAAAAAAGTTCAATTAACGCTAATAGGAAGTCCACTACGCGCTTTCCAAT
>Ga0049105_1000353_pt1 | contig 14950 bp, 9 predicted proteins | sample WorMetvaBAHAMAS1_FD_61260 | JGI IMG/M metagenome (GOLD analysis project Ga0049105, IMG submission 61260) | Worm MetaG Olavius vacuus BAHAMAS.1 | ecosystem: Host-associated > Annelida > Digestive system > Unclassified | place: Germany: Marburg | collected 2013-04-09
GAAATTCAATTAAACTACAAACAGACGAGTCAACAGTGACACTCGACACTCGACAGATGCACGTAAATTAATATGGCCATCATTCCATGACCATTGTGAAATGTCAAGTTTTCAATATTGAGCAAACGGCTATGAATGAGAATAAATCATAAATGTGATACAATCATACAGTCCTTATTTCAGTGCAAAGCAAAATTGGTTGTCATTTCGCCAATGCAATGTCACAGATGCGTAAAAGTAAGTAAGTAACGGATAAATATTAAATAATAATGTGAGCAGTAGAGTACGCGGGGCCGAACCGCCGAAGCTGTTTGCAAATATGCAACAGCCAGCAGGTCGCAGTACTGTACATTTCAATGCTCGGCCCCTTGATTTTTAAGAGATTTCAGTTCCCTGGTGTTTAGTAAAATTCTCCAGTCCAGAGTACCTGAAAATACGGGACATTTTGCGTCCCGGGAAGGTATAGCCCGGGACGCGGGAAACAGACCCTAAAATACGGGACTTCCCGGGAAATACGGGACAGTTGGCAACCCTACAAGTAAACTACAAAGCACTGCTTCCTACGTGCAAAGCAATTACTGTTATGTCATAAACGATAAGTAGAATATTTCTAAGCCGCATCAGCTGGTCGACAATTAGTACGTTGATGCTGACCGTGCACTTCTTGCATGGTGTGTGGCCGGTGCAGATGGTGCGTGGTTTATACGACTGCTGCATGGTGCACAGAATGACTGCAGAGACAGCACATGACTTTGCACATTTTTCAAGTGCATAACTGGGAAGTACACACCATGGCTCATGACCTGTCTCGAGAAACCTAGAATTAGGTTAGGATTCGGGTCAGTACTGGGATTTGGGTTTGGATCAGTATTGGGGTTAGTGCTAGAACAGCACTAATTCACCGAATTCACAGAAGCCGTCAATGAAACAACACTGACGGCATAAGTAAGCACAGGCTTTCGCCATATAATGCTCACTATCTAAATTATAACTTTTTACTCAGTTTCCGGTTCCAGTACCTTATGAATATGAGATTTAAAATTATTCAGAGTCTTACAATTTATACAACATTGTGGTAAATTATTCCACTTGTCAGTAACCCTATTTATTTGCATCAATTACAACAGCACTAATTCCATCACCCAATTTTAGAAGTCACGGCTGCGCACGGGCTGTGCAGTTGTTCCGTGCAGTTGCGTAGACTATACGGTGTGCGCGGTCGGCTTTTAGTGAGACCGGGTTGAACCAGGTTTTCCGATGGTAAAATGAGAGATCATATACCTGTTACTGCCATTATCAGAAGAGACTGTTACATATGAAACAACTTAGCAAAACAACAAGCAACGAAAGATATGCGCCTATTCTGTACTTGACACTAATAACATTACTTTATAGCAACATTCATCATCATTAACACAGTTCCTGTCCACGCCAAGATGGCGCACTCACCGAAGCGATGTTATATAAGTAAGTAACATCAAACTCATAACCAGAAGTGGACGTAGGCTTTCAGAATTCAAACTACCCCAACTACCGGTAACTGCAGGCCTACCGGTACTTAGGTAGTCAAAAATCAGAAAAATATGCAAATTTCAAAGTAGATGAATAAAATTAACAATTGAAAATCTTAATAAAGTGTGCAATTGTTAGCTTAAACAATAATTTAGTTCTATCGAGTGGTTTAATTGGAAAAAGTGCATCAGTTGTTCAAGTGTATGTTGCGATTTACCAGGGGACAGGAACGTCCACAAGATGTTAAGTCACGAGACCAAAACGAACTAAGACGTTCCGAAAAACGTCTCGAAACCGTCTCCAGTCCCGAGACCGAAATTACATTCCAGCAGCCCTGCTGGAGTAGTGCTCCAGCCTCCCTAGTGGGTTGGGCAAAGCCTACCACTGTACACTTTGTTTGCATTTTAGTTATCACAATTTGGCTAATCTTCAACCGCTGATGATTCTGGTAGTGGTAACATTTTATTAACTGACCCACACAACTGGGTCATACTTTACATCAGCTATCTCCTGCATTACAAATGTCACTGTGGTCGAGCCCGAGTGACACATCCGCACTATTTACTGTCTGCAGCAAAACAGTGTTTTATTGGAAGCAAGAACTAAAACTAATATGACTTATAATGATTCTAGAGTTTCTAAATACAGAAACCCTGTCCACATTGGAGACACTGTTAACAAGTGAAAGGCCCGCAGGCGACAATAATTTATATTATATATCCATTCACCATGTGGCTAAGGTCTCAACTTGTCTCTGAAGGAACTAAGGAACTACATGTGGAAAAGACATAACAAACACTGGGACGAATATCCGACTGGAAGTCACTATGGCCATATGTTGGTATGGTTGTAAGACTTAAGACACTGAAGTAGGTGGATGATTGCATCAGTGCTTTTAAAACAAAACTGAGACACATTTTAAGGGTTTTTTAAAGGTTTTCTTGGCTCGGGCAAAAAGGAAAACTAATGAATGAGTATTGGAAATGCTGGTGAAACATGGGATTTTCTCATAACCATTGAAAGACAAAAATTAAACTACTTTGGACAAGTGACACGGAAGCGAACATCCAGTATGGAGATGAACATCAAAGGGACAATAGGACAATGTAATGGGACAATGAAGGACAGGAAGTCCAAGGACGTCATGGCTTGATAATACTACAGCTTGGCTTGGTCTTCCTATGGAGTTGGTACTTTGTAAAGTAGATGATCACAATGAATTGAGAAGGCAAGACTGTGATGCTGTCAACCTTGGATCGAAGACGACCAAAGACAAGACAAGGTACCTCATCCACCTAAGTCCTTTAGACTCTTTTTTTCAGATTTTTCATTGGCTAACTACATACATCAGAGAAATGACTTCTTCAATGTCACAAATTATTAAGTAAGGAGATTTTCTTGGTCCATAATATTTTCACCATTTGGGAGACTTGAGTGCAATCCTAGGCACATAATTCCAGGCAAACCAAGGAAAGGCATGATGTTCGAAGCCAATGCAAGGCAAGGTGAGGCATCAAACAGTCAAGACAATGGCCAAAACTTTCCAAGTAGACATCACTGCAATACATATTCGCATATCGTATCATACTGTATTGTACCACTCATTTATGATCCCTGTTGCTGTTAATCAAACAAAAGTTGGATGCTTACATGGAAGATAATCTGCTCAACTCTTTGCAAACTCAAGTACACTCTACGTGCTCAGGACATAAAAGTAAACCAGTTGCGGTATCGATCGCATAATTTCCATGTCTATTAATCAGCAAATGTATAAAACAACAAAACATACATGGCATTAAATTTGCACAATTCATTTACTATTAAGAACTGTCAAACTCAACATCCGTATTTCGGTTACACCCCATCTCAGTTTTGCCTGCAGGTCTACAAAACTTCCTACTGCTATGTCTAAATTCAAACATACACGTTACTTGCTGTTACGTCACATCATCACAGTGCCCGACACATTCACAATGATACCGAACTGCTTTGTATATAAAATAGTTACTAAGTTAACACAAGAGCAGATCCCACTGGACATAATAAGTCATTTCACTTCAGAGACGACTCCAGTCATTAGTCTGAAGTCACAGTGCAGTGGTTCTGACAACTAAACTCAACACAACAAGAGAAATTATGCACAAAAATCTGACTCTGGTTAAGAAAAGAACACTAGTAACACACAAAAAAACACACAAAGAAACCTAAACCTGAATTATCAGGTCCTAATCACTTGTGAAAACTGCTCAGAGTGCTCATAACTGTGCACAGTAGTAATACAAAACAGCACATGACACTTCTGACAATCATCACCCTCTTACCCTCCAACCATAACAGCTCAGGTGTTTAATAGCAAAGGGATAACATAGATAGTAGTAGTATTTTCAGTATTTATTCAACTGCCTCATTTTTGCACAGTTATTGCAGGTTAGATTGGATCTGCCAAGCATTTCCCTACTGGGAACATCCGAATGATATGAGGATTTCATAATTTACAGACTACGTGACTGACAGACAGTTTAAACAGTAAGTAAAGACCCATCTGTCACCCACCAACACTGTAAAGGAGGGATGTGAGAGAAGTATATAATTTAGATGGCAACCTTCATAATGTTTGTTACAAATACCCGGCTTGCTATGAGATTAATTTCTCGGACAGAAAAAAGGGTTCGACAGTGTCCTCTATAATCTGTGACCAATGGTGATATTTAAAGGTAGTGGCAATTAAATACAGGGTTCCCACTATATTTTGATATTAAAATTCAAGGACTTTTCAAGGACTTTCAAGGACCCTGAAGTTGCATTTTCAAGGACCAATTCTTGACGGAAGTTTTCTGCATGGACAGTATTACAGCAATATTTAATATCTATTTCTGTGATTACGGGACAGTTTTAGTTTATAAAAATAAAACATGACAATTATTAGCAAATCTTGTATTGGGGAAAATACCTGTTTAACGAAGTGGCTGATATTGCGCAGTTTGACTTGGTGAATTCAAGGACTTTCAAGGACCTGTAGAATGAAATTCCTGTTTTCAAGTACTATCAAGGCCTTGAATTTATGAATAAAAAATTCAAGTACTTTCAAGGACTTTCAAGGATGCGTAAAAACTCTGTAAATATCATCGAAGAAACGAATCCGATAAAATTCAATGACAACACCATAGCTGGGCTGGCCTGCACCACTGTCCTGGGGCTAGGCGGGCTGTGGTGACTTGAGAGCCAGGTCTAAATTGGCAGGTCCATCTAGCAGGCTGGCTGGTCGCTGTAAACAGGTGTGAAGCTCAGGGAGGACTGCTCTCACTGGAAATGGGCTTAGGCTACTAGACATCACCCTTGAGGATTCCATCCCAATGAGTTTTGCTTTGGTCATCAGTTGGGCTGCAACTCCTCGAGTTAAGAACCCTGTGTAATGGTGACAGAGCCTGCAGAAGCTGCCTGGTGCTGTCTGATGGCAAAAAAGAATGCGAATGGGGCCTTCTAAATACACTCCATCAAGCCACTCACATCCCTCCCTCACACCTAGCACATCATCTAGCTGAAACCTAGTAGCAGCTAGACAATTACACAACACCTACACTTACAGACTTCCTCAGTCCTTAGAGAGGTGCAATGGGCCTGATCTAACAGGGCCTCAACACTGGAGAGACTACAAGCCCGGCTGATGCCTCACCTCCCTACAGGTGTGGAATGAGCTACACAGCTGCTTCACATCTCAGCATACAACGTGCATGCAGAATGATGACAAATGCATACGTATACATAACATTGCAAAACGTAACTGTCTGGTGATATAATTAATCAACAAATTGACGCTATATTAACAGAGTTTGACATGCAGTATAATAACGAATCAACATGGCACATGTCAATGACAATACTTCCTGCACACATGTGACTCAGTCATATACAGAAACTAATGAAATACTTCTGCAGCTGTGCTCAAATATGTCTCAAAAAAGCAAATATGACACAAGCATGAGCATAGACACAAAGACACTCATTCAGTGCAGCATTTAACTACAAATTTATTGCTACTATCACAAATTGCACTGAATATCTGGCATTCGTATAAAAAATAAACTAAATAAATGTACAAATACATATTACCAATGAAGGTATTATTCTCAAAAATGGATAATATGCAGATAGATGTACAAAGAAAGATTTTAATGTCATGCAGTCGCTTGTTCAAAAATGTGCACAATGATAAAAAATGAGTATGCCATCAGTGCACTGAAGTCTACATTATGTGACACCATACATTGGTAATATCATATGTGCAACTACAAAAACACTTTCAGCTGTGAATTAAAAATGATTTGTATACCAAATACAATTTTACATCTTTAGACAAATGTAAAAAGAAAACCTGTACACATATACAGCTGATCCTTTAGACGATCAGTTAGTTGGAAAAAATTGTATTGCTTTATCTGTGTTAAGTTTCAGTATACATAGTTCCGCAAAGGTATGCTGATAAACATGAAGTTTTAATTTGGCACTGTGCAAATGATAAGCAGCAAAAGAATTATTCATAATCTACCCTTTACTTCTGTCAATAAATCAAATAGAACTAAGGTATCTCATACAATTAGTATTATATCAATATTATAGTATTATTATCTTTTTAATCCATCACTTATTCACCACATGCTCTAAATGAACAAATGTAAATTTCATAATCAATAACAGCAAAATAAATACAAAACTGTCCATCCAGTCATTCGGCAAAGAACATGTACATAAACACAGTTAATCAAATTTATCCAGATACGAAGTAGACAATATGCTAAATAAAGGTAGCACAAATGATGCAAATATGTGCACAGTATAGAAGCAACAGTTGTAGAAATGCAATATGTAATAATCTGATGCAGCTAGCTCATGCAGAACCAAACAAATATAAAAACTCTAAATGGTATTTATCAAACAACTTTTCTACATAACTCAAGCAATACAGCCAGTGTACTAGATAATTAACAGAATTAATAACCGACTGCTGCTACACAAAAACAGTATCAGCATTCAGCAGTGGGCCCAATGCCAGTGGTTTATCACAAGCTGCAGATTATGACGTATGTGTCGTATCTTATCTGCAGCATGACAGCTCAACAGTGAAAATATCTAATTCATAAGCACGAGATCCAAACTCTGTCAAGTCACACATAAAAGTTTCTGGCATATTGTGAATGCAAGCAGGCATAGCACAGCATGATGGTTATATCTGATAAAAGCTACAATAACTGCCATATGGCAGGCCTGGGTAGACTGTTTAGTGTACACCATTCATTACAGCCTTTTAAATGAAAATAAGCTACAGCTGGTTCAACATGCAAGTATAAGCCTTCCCATCGACGAATAAAAGTGTCGGCAGCGAATGAACTGACAATATGTGCCAGCAAACATTGCAAAACGATATAACTACTCAATTAACTGATGTTATATTAACACAGTTTTGCATGCAGTAAAAGTAATAATGAAGCAACACATTGCACATGTATGACGATGACAATACTACCTGAACACTTGCGACTCAGAAAACAGTTCAGTGATAATACAGAACTAATCTAAAAAAATTCCAGCAGCTGTGCTTAAATATAGTTCAGACATGCAGTGATTGCAGGAGTTTGAGATGTTCATTATTACAAAGATTTGTGGAGAAAATGACAGATGTCTGACGTTGTGGATAAGCTGAATGTTGAGAGATGCACTACAAGCAGGGGTGTTAACAAATTGATAGTCCATATCGATATCGATTTTGAAAATACTGGCGATACTGATATTATACTGAAAGCAATACCAAACGTACCGCCAACACTGCTTCCGTTACTTCTGTGGAAAACTGTTGGCAATGTCAAGAGTGATACTGCAAAAGTACGCCGATATAATAGCAAACATGGATTTCATCTTCAATGCCAAGGCATTAATTACTTTAAGTACAGTCAAGTATGACATTTGCATCACTAATTAAAAAGGTCTCAATTATGTCAACTGTTTCTCCACAACAAAAATAACAATGCTTTTGTGCAATGTAAAAAAACGTTGTTGACTGTGACGATGACACAATCCTCACAACACACAAATAGCCTAAGCACAACTGTCAGTATGATCCACCACATCAATGCTACCTGCTGGTCTGGTATCGAGCAAGAACTTCAGCATATGACTGTTTCTTTGACGACATCGAGACGGCATCAATGGACTGAAAAAGACCATCACAGGAAACATTGGACGGAAGTCTAGTTAGAAACTCAGCAAGCTGAATGAAATCACGCTGAAGCAATGTCGTTTCATACAGCTTCAAAATACCTAATACACAATTAACACAGCAGTCAGAACTAATCCACTATAAAGCAATTTGCAGACTTGTCAGTTCATAACCTTTACAATTAAAACGACAGTGTGTAAGTAACTACAAGCCATACCCTCATATACCCAGGAGAACCAGTGGCCATTCTTCCCCAGGCATCACAAGTGAAACAGAACTAAGTAATTCGGAAGTATTAAATGTGACGCTGAAATCACAGAAATGCCATAAGAGCACTGAGCAGTAATGAATGGCACTCCTGTTTGTGTTCATCAACTCATTGGACATGGAGCAGACAGCTCTTCAGTTGTCACTTGAATGTATGCAGCATCACCTTTAGTCTCCACAGAGCAGCAGAAAGATTGTTCCACAGTGATAGTCCTGCAACAGAGAAGCTCCGCCGGCCAATGTGTACACGCGTACAGCATGATTAAAGATATAAAAGTTAGATTACAAGTAGCAGGAGACACATTTTCTTAACTCCGATGAAAGGGAATTATAATGAATGGGAGTGGCCTGCCCCAAACAAAAGTCTATTACAAGGCCCCTGTTCTGTAGTTCCAACAGACCACCACTGTATATTCATAACATGCTGTACATGTTCTGTATACAGCCTCAGTGTGTCAGTCCTTGTGCCGACATATTTCTCTATTTCTTTGGTGTTTTTCACTAGTAATTCTGGCTTAGTTTTTATGCAATATTCAGGTGTTTTATGCCAGTTTGTTTACTTGGTGTACTGATACAGCTGAGTAGTTGATAAAAGTAATATGTGTGTGTAACAAGAGATGCAGTTCCTATGTAATGTTTTCATATGTGTTGGAAAACGAAATCCTTATATGGCAGACTGATTTAATTACAGCACGTAATGAGCGAGGGAACAGTTTCTTAACAGCACAGTGGCAAATAATGGGCCATTATAGTGCCACACAGATTCTATAAGCAGTGTTATAAGTGTGACTGACAATCAAAGTAGTGAGTAAGTGTGATATTTAGCTGCTGCAAAATGTGTATAATGGACACTGAGCTTGATTGTAAAATGAGTTTGTTTAAAAAAATGAACAGTGTTATTGTCTGGTCTTCTTGCTAATTCTTCAGTACAAACCAATCAACTCAATAAAAACATCACATACTATCTTGTTAATATGGCAATCGCCACCATCACCACGAGCATTCAAGCAGCAGCAGTAGCTTGTAAGAAAACAGCAGCCAAGTATCTGTCTAGCAGAAACAATTTCTAAATCTTACCGATTGCTGTTCGAAAGAGAAACTCCTCTCCATCGCGAAAAAACACGTCCCAAATACGACTAGCTGTATCCAGTGACAATGCCTTGGCATACAGTGTAAATATCCTGCAAAGGACATCAGTTACAGCTGGCAGTTACATATCACCAAACACAGACTGTTAGTTATATTGGTAACAATGACTTTCAAGAACATGTTGCTAACAGAAGCTTCTTTTCTTCTCAGCTCATATCATGAATTCCTTACCAAAATCACTGTTAAAAATTGACATCACTGCAATTTTAAGCTTTAGGGCTACCATCAATTAAAAACTGTAATCACAATTAAAATAATTAATTTGCAGGTCAGCTAATACATTTAATAAATCATGGAACATCATAAAATATGTTCACTTACAACAACATAAATGCAACTTACATTTTTTGTAGCAGACAATGGACAGTAATGGACACATAAATAAGACATATTACTTGAGTCCCGATATATGACGTGTAATAACAAATAAAGCATACATTTCGAAATCATCTATCCATCGTTTCTAGCGTTCTTGCCATATGCCATAACAAATGTAACTATTTTACTGGATAGCAACGGCCTATTACCACCAATTTACTATGTCTATAGCTGTTGTGATCATTCTTTTCTATCAGTTCTCATGACAATGCCAGTGATACATCCTTCCACCAAAACTTGAGATGCATTCAGCAGTATCACTATGCATCAAATATCAGAGCATCTAATAAAGACATCCACGTGACAGAAACTCTAACAAATGGCACTGAATGTGTGCTTTGGTAACTCACAAAAAAACGCTTGCAGACGTTTGGCTTAACTACTGACAGGCTGCCTGAAAAGCAGTAGTCAAAGTGCAAACAAAAAAATCAATGCATTAAAATTAGTGATGATGCTTACCAGTCAATCAGATATAGATCAGACGTAAGACCACACTTAGTAAAATGCAGGTAAAGCCTCGGCAAGTTTTCTCTGAGAAACTCCTCGTATGTATTAAAATACACCTTCATCTACAACACAGTCACTCAGCGGTGCAAAAATGTGATTACTACACAACAGATTTCCACGATAAACAAAATAATTCTGTGTTGACTGCTTTGGTGAGTGCTACCAGACCTTTGGCTTAACTGCTGACAGGCTGACTGAAGAGTAGTAGTCATAGTGTAAATAAAAAAAATCAAAAGCATCAGTAAACATCATGCTAGTCAGACAACATTCAAACATACCAGGTTCCTGTCCAGTCGAAAGAAAGCAATTTGGCATGGACGATTTAGCAGATTAGCAAAGCATGTGAAAGCGTCATGAACATCCATGTTTAATAGCAGAACCGCAGCAACGAACGACATACCTTGTACCTGTATACATTCACATCAGCTTGTACCAATGAATGCAACAATTACTGTCTCGACAAATACGTGCTGTACATCAAACGAATCTTAACTTAACGACTGTGCAGTGTGCAAAAAAACAAATAATAATAATAATAATAATAATGATAGTATACACATTTATAAACATATGCCATATGGTCGTAACTTCAGAGGTCAGAGGTGGGAACAGTCAAAGATGATAGAATACAACATCGAACTCCTGCCTCACCAAGAAATATAACTTCACACAATTTATTCGACCAATGCAGGAAATAAACCCAGGCTGCTAACTATTGTGCAAGTTCAGCAAGATCCGTTTTGAGCCACTGAGGCTCAACACGGGTTAGGACATAAAATAACGGCACTTACATATCCAACATCAGGACGATAGCAAGCGTATGCTCCGAGAAGACCTTGAAGAAGGTTGTGATATGGTCCACCCTGCAACTCAAAAAACAAACACAAACAGCTAAATCTTTCCAGTAATTCCCTGAAGCAATATGAATTACTGTACTGCCACTGTGACAGCATAATAAAATAGAAAGCACTCCAAGAATGCAAACCTCCACCAAGACTGCCTTATTTCACAATGTTTGGATGGTACACAATGTTGTAAAGCTGCAATTTTAGTGATTAATTAATCAATTAATCTTTTTAAAAAATTAATCCACTAAAATTTTTTAGCGGATTAAAAAACCTGCATCCAAAGAAATTCAAAAGTAAAGTAGAGAACACTGACATAATACAAGCAAAGTGGATGTACACTGATAATGCATTTTACCGTAACTTGCGGGTACATAGAATGCAAAAATACATCATCAAGATCTGATGGGATTAAAGTCTAATCCTTAGGACCTATCTTCCTTCAGTGTTTTAAAATGTTGGTTGGGTCATTTGACCCGTAAAAACCTGTTCCCGATATGACCTATAATGTGTTTGGTGGAACGTTAAACCTTGCTCTATCTATCTATCTATTAATTTTTAATGAAAATGATGAGATGATGACTTGCACAATTAGTTTGTTTACTGTAGTGAAATGGTCTAATAACTCTGCAAGTGGTATTACGTAACTATCGTGTTAATATTATGTTCTGAAATAATAGAAAATTAATTAACCTTCTGAAAAATTCCAAGATGGGGGAATGTCCTGGAAACATCCAATCGTATAACATCAACACTGGACTCGTGATTTGTGACTGAATCTGCAGTAAACAAACACAAAAGCATAACAGTGAGTTATAATGGACATGATCATGGTTTACAAAGAAGTATCCTGGTGTCCCAACAAAATGTTTTCAGGATGCAAAAATGTCCCGGGTTTTAAAATATATACCGATCAGGTCATACTGTCACAAAGACACTTTAAGTGTTCCAGCGATTTCATACCAAAGTTACAATACATTGGCAAAAACTAGCTGTAATCATGTAACAGGGGCAGATTCATAAGGGAGCACAGGAGGCACGTGCCCCTCCCAAACCCATGGTAATTTCTTTCAAGCGTGAAGATGAATTTCTGTGCAGCTTGATTCAACATACTCAGTACTGTTCTTGTTGTGCATCTTTTTACCACCATTCGCTGCCAGTCTGACAATTCACCTTTATTCACGGACACAGTCAACAGCTACAGTGCAAAAGAGTGTTTCATAGTAAAACATCACATGACGAAAGAACAACAAGAAGCAAGAAATACGAGACCTGAGAAAGATGCTAGACTCTCAGAATCAGAACCAAACGTATCTTCTGTACTGCGCAGCCGTTCTTCAGCTCTTTGTAGACATATTTCGTAGAGTTCTATCAACCAGTATGATGTTAACATACAGACAGCATGAGCGACTGGAATGAGAACACACTAAACATTCCAGCTATAAAAATTATGCACTTAAAACATTTCAACACAGTTGATCAAAACAAAATATGTCACAGAATTTCAGCCAACCAATCACATCTCGCAAGTAACTATGTCTGCTGTCAGTGTTATGACTGTGTACTGCAGTTGAAAAGCAAACTGTCAGTGTCAGTATCGCTTCATAAAGTCAATGAACCTTAAAATGATGAGAAATGAAGCCAGCAAATGCTGCAAATAAAACTACAGTAATGCACACAAAATTCACAGTAGAAGTCCTTAAATTTAAGGCAACATGTCAGCACTGAATAGTAATTTTGCACAAAAAAACACAGAACACCATTACCTGAAGTTATATTTAACTCGTTTGCCACAGAAAGTTTCCACACTTGACCACGTATACTTGCTGGAAGACCACGCCACCACAAGTCTCTCACCATCTTCGTGTTCCTCCTGGAAATTGGTACAAACAAAGAACTTGGTTTATTCATACAATTACATCAGTCTACTTCATCAATATTCACGTATCAGAATCAACATCTAACAAAAATCCAGATGCAAATAAATGTGCATACTTTTTACTACAGCAAGAGCTTTAATATAATAACATACTTTTGATCAGAATAAGCTGTTCATAAGTGAATGACAGAAGTGTACATTGCACACTTACATGACATCCCATGATGGCAGTATCTCTCTTTTCCATGTTCCAAGCAAATGCGACATTTCTTCTTCATATTTCCACCGTTTCTCCAGCTCTTTCCGTCTTTCTTCCTCTGCCTTTCGTTCTAGAAACATTTTGATAACGGTACACATTTACCCATGTTGCATATCGAGTACAACATCGGAGCCACGAACGGGCTGTAGTGATGGCTACTGACACAGACATGATCATGATGTAAATACTAAATATATTGCAGGCTATCCACACACGTGGATAGCCTGCAGGAGCTGTGGGAGAAGAAGACTGACATCTGCCTATCTGCTCATGCAATCGCCGAAGCCCTGACAGTGAAGTATGATGTTGAAGTTGCTGGACTGAAATTCATGCCAGTCAGCATAGAGTGGATGTGACACAGTAAGCTATCCCTACAGAACAGGAAAAAGCCACGCCTACAAAACTGCTGCTGGTTATTGGGAAGATCTGCCACTGTGTCTTGATGTTCAGGAAGATGCTGTTACAGTAGCTAAGTGATAGCCTACATTTGTCACTGTATGAGAAGAGTGTCTTTGGTGGTAATTTGGTAACATCAAAGAAGACATCCGTTGCCTTCCACCTACCAACGATACCTTCCAGTAGCACCTTTTCCAAGCCCTGCATCAGTTGGTATATGCAAGCGAAAAACCCATATATCAGCCAATTTAGCCTGCTGCTATTAAGATGGTGGCAATCATGATGCTAAAAAGGCAAAACCTGCAGAGATCAAATGCATCAAATACTGTCACTGCAAGAAAAGCATGTGTGTCGGAGTATGTCCTGTGTGAGAGCCAATGTGAAATGTGTCATCGCATGTCTCTGCACCGGGACCTAACGAATGTTCAAGGATTGAACTCACATTCAAAGACAGCGACAGCGACTGAACTTAAACAGACATTTCCAATGTAGAACTTGCAGCAATTACCTGCTACAGCGACTAAACTTAAACATACATTTTCAATGCAGAACTTGCAACACTTACCTGTATTATTGGTATGATCAATTGAGTGTCCTAACAAATGCATGGCCCCCAGATAGATGCCCTGTAGAAAGGTCCCCTCTCCAGACAGATGCACCCCTAATACACTTGCCCTCCCGAACAAACGCCTCCCTCCCGTTCGACTTGCTTTTTCATGCATTTGTGCATGTATGTCTTTCTGCCACAGACTATAGTACTAAAGAGAGAACTGTTTGTGATTCATGCAATTTATAGTAGGGATGTGAAACTCGTTTTTTTGAGTAACCGATCATCGTCACGTGATAATCAATTATTAACCGATCATCGGAACCAGGGTAACAGCAGCAGTCGCCATTAACTTCAACGACGCCGACCGGCTGTCCATCTTGGCGCGCTTGGCAGGCGGCGACACACTCTCATCAGCGTCTCCGCCGTCGGTCTCGGCTTGCAATGATGCGGCGGCCTCTGACATCAACGCACGTACGTCGCTGCAAAACGCAGTGACTCCGGAAATAACTCGCACGGCTTCGTCACCGGATATAAGACCGTCGCCGTCACGAACGGGTGCGAAGTGGCGTCGGCCTTGCTAAGTGCAAAGCGGTCATCCAGGGCAGCACGCAGATCAGGCTTCAAGTCAGCGATGGTCGGCAAGTTGTCCGCGCACTCAGCCAGATCAAGCTTCGTTTCGTTACTAGCGGGTAAATGAGTGATGCTTAGATATTCTGCTCTGCCGACATGAGCTCGGTAACGATCTGCAGTGGTTGTAGGACTAGCTAGCCTACTGAACAGATCAGTGTATGCCGGGGAATGAATGATCGGTGGTTGCGACTGTTATATACAAGTCTGGAGTTAATTAGAAGCAGTCGAGTGCTTGCATCGGTAAGCACATATAATGTGTTGTCTGTGGTCACTTATCAAAGCGTTTAGTCTCGTTTGAAAGTTTATCCTGACCGGCGTATGCGGGCAGTGTCACTCTCGTAAAGACTGCAGGGGTTTCAAATTGACT
>Ga0049105_1000354_pt1 | contig 14948 bp, 13 predicted proteins | sample WorMetvaBAHAMAS1_FD_61260 | JGI IMG/M metagenome (GOLD analysis project Ga0049105, IMG submission 61260) | Worm MetaG Olavius vacuus BAHAMAS.1 | ecosystem: Host-associated > Annelida > Digestive system > Unclassified | place: Germany: Marburg | collected 2013-04-09
GTCTGTGCATGCTGGAGGACAGGCTAGTCAAGCTGCCCTAGATGCACGTGCTCCTATCTGGTCTGGCTCATATCGTCATTGGCAGCAGTTGTTGTTTCAGTCATATATCAGTCACTGCCGTGGTGCTTCATGCGTATCACTTATCAGATGGCGATGTCAGAGACGATGCACCTCGAAGACCGAGAGACAGAGGCTAACACTGTCGCTGCCCTACACGCGTATGCCCGTTATCTGGTCTGGCATGCGTAATTGCGTATCGCGTATCATTTGACGGCGTCAGAAACGATACACGTCGTGGTTTAGCCACGCCTATCGCATCTGTTAGCCCGTATCAGATGCGGTTGGAGACGACGCACCTCGTTCTTCTGGCCACGGCCTGAAATCTATCAGCCTGCTTACTGACAGGCTGCCTCGATCGCCATTGGTTCCGGCGACAACATTTCTCTTTTTATAATATAGATTATTATTTTTGGTCCACCAGCACAATGCCTGAAGTCATGAATACTGAAGCTAAGCAAAGTGTAAATCATCATCATCATCATCATCATCATCGTCATTTACAAAAATTTACTGATGAAAAAGAGATGTGTATAGTTTACCTGGAAGTCCTCGAAGACCTGGAGCACCTTGTGGACCAGGCTGCCCATCAGAACCCTGTATGCCAGGCTGACCAATCTGACCTACACGTCCACGCTGTCCAACAGCACCAACTCCACCGACTGAACCAGCTGACCCCGGACTACCAATCACTCCAACTGGGCCTCGGGCTCCCAGAGGGCCAGGCACACCACGCTGCCCAGCCACTCCTACTCGCCCAGGGTCTCCCACATCTCCGTCCGGTCCTGAGAATCCAGTACCTCCAGTTGCTCCAGTTCCACCAGTTCGACCTTGTCTTCCAGGATCACCAGGACTCCCTGCCTGTCCGGGATTGCCTCTCCGACCTGGCTGCCCTCGCTGACCGCGCTGACCGGGAGTTCCCGCAAATCCCACAAATCCAGTATCACCAACAGGTCCTCGCTGGCCCTGGAAACCAGGATTTCCAGGACTTCCCGGTAATCCTTGTGTGCCAGGATTTCCAGGTTGTCCTGTAAAACCCGGGGCACCCTGTGGTCCTTGAGGTCCAACAAATCCAACGATTCCTTTGAATCCCGTTGCACCAGTCCTTCCAGCAATGCCAGGTGATCCAATGTCACCCGCAGGTCCTGCAGTGCAACATCACATAAATTAAGCATGCTGTCGTGTGTGGACAATGGAAATAAACGTAAATGTTACAAAGTTGAAAATATCGCACAAAGTCTTAGCCAAAAGTAAAATTTCTAGTAAACAACAGAAGTTTTCAACGTCTGAAATAGACAACCTGGCATCAGCGTGTTGTTTTGTGATGTCAACTGAACAAGGTACAATAAACACGAAAAAACCATCACAACTTATGTGTCAAAATTAAGACCCAACACTAACGTTTGGTTACAAAAAAGATGACAGTTCAACATGGAATGAACGCAGTTAAATTACTAAATGTAGTTTTCCACTTTAAGTCGATTTGCATAAAATATTACACTGCTCGTATTTTTTCACATAATTATTACTTATTATTTATTATATAAATCGTACACAGAGTACAGCAAATAAAATTTTAAAAAACAATGAATATACACAGGCCTATACGATTAAAAAGTAAACTAGCTAATGTGTAGCTAAGTGAACAATTATTTAAAAACCTCATTAAAAGACAGCATTGAAACAGAGTGCCTAAAACTATCTGTAATCTCAGTTAAATCTAACAAAAACTTGCTGCCACCATCCTGCTCTCATTAAAAAATGTGGCGAAAGTTATAAGCAAACAATTTCTATTTCGGCTGATCATGCTATATCAAGTACAGCTCACAATACTGGTGTATACAGTCAGAGGTCAGTGTTTAGATAAAACTCATTAATGAAATACATATCTCACTGGACCCACTCATTCACACGTCAACTACTAATTTTACATGGTGGGTGAGCAAGAAGGATTGATAAATACACAAAGTCATGCTATACACCAGGCAGTAGATCCACGGTTTTGGCAACCACCAGGTGACGTGCAACCCCAAACCTTGCTGCTTGGAAAAATAAAAAAGTTCCGAAATACGATGAAACTTTCCAAATCATCTGCCAGGCATTCACTCCAGTGGTAGAAATGCCACTGTTATCTACACTGTGTTTAAAAAAACCTTACCCCTAGGCAGGTCGGCATAAATCCATCAAAATAAGTTCGCCCAAAATTATTTTTACACAGTGCACTGCCATTCATTCAGTTGCGGATTCATTGTGCTTGAAAAGTTTAGTATGGGTTGAGTACCAGCTGCACGGTTTCCATGGCAACAAGAGCAGACAACAGTTGTATGTAAATAAACAAAATGATTTTGACGAAAGAGGAACGATCAACAGTCGAATTCCTGCATAATGAAATGCCAGATTTCATTCCACCGGACTTGTGGCCGCCGTGTAGTCCTGACTTGAATCCCGTTAATTATAAAATCTGGGGCTGCATGCAGGAGCGCATGTACAATAAACCGATTTGTGATCTGGCTGAACTGAAGCAGCGACTTGTTAAGGTCTGGGCGGACTTAGAACAGACAATTGTGGATGAGGCCATTGACCAGTGGACGAAACGACTCAAAGCCTGCGTCAAGCCAAAGGACAACATTTTGAACATTTACTATAACTTTAGTCGTATGTGTAGATTACGTGTACCAACTTTTTTCGATATTAAAGCCGTTTTCTTGAAGTTATAACAAAATGTTTCAGGGGTCCAGTTTTTTTAAACACAGTGTACATACTGTTAATCACACAATTAATTGCTTGCTCTCAGCAGTCAACTTTATAGTTGACTGCTGAGCCTTCTGTTCAATTCATATTAAACTAAAGGTCTTCCGTCCAACTGCTCCTGTTTTCTCAATGACTTTTCTGTCATTTCCTTTGGACTTGCTGGACCAGCTACATTCGTAATAACTGATTATGCTAACTTCTGACTTATACGATCGTGAAGATATCACTCGAGTTTTACAAAAACCTTGTTACTATGTGCTTTTAGCCAGTCTTTTATTGTACTTGTTTTGTGTCTCAGACTGCTGTTAAGTTGCATCTGTCAACTCTCATTAAAGAACAAGACATTCATGATAAGTAACGAATAACAAGGCAAGTCAAATGAAATGGAACAGGCAAATCACCTGGAGCTCCAGGAGCGCCTACAGCTCCATCAAGTCCTCGGCTTCCCCCTGGACCAACTTGTCCGACCGGACCAGGTAATCCCTCAGATCCAGCTAAGCCAGGAGCACCAGTGAATCCAGCAGGACCTGGTATACCTGTGGCACCAGGGTCTCCGCGGGCACCTGGCTGTCCCGGCTGTCCTGCTGCTCCAGTAAATCCAGCCGGTCCAGTGAATCCAGGTTGTCCGATGGAGCCGGCCTGTCCAATTTCGCCCTGTGATCCAGGTGCACCAACCGAGCCAGATGGACCAGGCGCTCCAGACGCACCAATATCTCCAGGTTCTCCACGATCGCCCGGTTGACCATCAAATCCCTGTAAGCCCTGCTGTCCTGGCGCACCAACTGTCCCCGGATCACCAGCAATGCCTTGCTGGCCTGGACTGCCTGGAGAACCGGCAAAGCCCTGCTCTCCAGCTAGTCCCTGCTGACCCTGAACACCAGGCTGTCCCCTGGGACCTTGAATTCCACTCGGACCAGTCCAACCAAACACACCTGGAGAGCCTGTATTACCTGGAGCACCAGCAACTCCCTGATTTCCAGCAAATCCTTCAACAAACAAACAGCAAACAGTGGTCATGTTCTGTGTTCTATGAGTCTTTTTGCTAAAATAAACAGACGGGATTGGACTATTTGTCCATCCCAATGCATCCATCACCAACACAACGATGACAACATTCTTCGAAAAGTCGGACTCTGAAGTATACAAAAACGCTAATCTGTTCAATAACATGGTTATCTCTTTGTAATCTGTCCCACGACTACTACTATAATCATTGTCACTGCCATTATTCAGCTGTTTCGAAATGCTAAAATAAATGAATCTAAAATGATTTTGATCAATCCACGCTAAACCCCTATCAACCTGTCTGACAACATGAACGATACTGATAAGATCACGAGAAACTATTCGGCCTGCTTGAGTCATGCTTGAGTCGCTCTAATCATCTGTTACATAGGTATTTAAGTCTTAAACATAAACACATCTATGCAACAGCCTGCTTGAAGTTATGGAAGAATTTCTTACATGATAAATTATACAGTCACTAACTCGGTGTACTGTACATTTGTATAAAGTTTGAAATTTGTCAGTTCTTTAACATCTGTAGGAAATTACAAACTTTTGCAACTTGAATCACTTGCAGTTAAGCATTTAAAACTCAAAAATTGAGTGTGAGTGTGAGTGAGCAGTTTCTTAATGGCACAATAGCACATATTAACTCAGAAACTCAGAAATAGTGGACCTGCTACTGTGTGTAGTCACAAGTACTGATATAGACGTAAGCTATCTATTTTATGTTGTCCTTGTGAAATACCTGTATGTGCATACTCTGTTATGCACAAAAGCAATGAATACAACTGTAAAAACTGTTGTGTGCAACCTTACAACAAAGTGTATGATAGAGAGCAGGGCTGGTTCTTTAACTGCGGCAGCCCACACCACCAGGGTTGTAGGAGGTTGCCAGTCAAAAGGGGTTAGGAAAGGGGTGTGTAATGATAACATGAAGAAATTAACCAAAACTTTTGAGTCAGACAATATGCTGACAGACTGAAGCCCTGTTCTGCTTAAATTATTACACAACAGGAGACAGTTTTATTTCCATTTTATACATAATTAGCAGTCAACTGCAGTTGGCACTGGATTGCTTGACATATGTAACTCTTATTAGTCACTAGTGACACGTAGTTTATATACAGGTGAGAGGGTTTCATGGATCAGTGGGTATATGAACCACAAATGGTTAAGAATCACTAATACGGACCACTATATTAATCAGGTTTACACGTCTGCTTTGGCTTTCTCACTGTACATAGTATCTGTCTCTGTCTGACATGTCAGTCTGCTTGACTAACAAGTCAGACAGTCAACTACTGTTGCAGCTTTCTGATGAAACAAAATCCACATATTAAATACTAGAAGCAATTTACTCTATGAACACTGTGACTGACCGGGTTGACCACGAGGTCCTTGTTGTCCTCTAGCGCCAGGATCACCAATCTCACCGGTATTACCTTGGGGGCCTGGAAAGCCAACACGTCCGGTCGGACCCTGTCTGCCCGCATCTCCGGGTGCTCCGGTGGCACCTTGCTCGCCCGGTTGGCCAGGACTGCCCGCCGGACCGATGTCACCTCTCTGTCCAGGATTGCCAGGGTCTCCAACACGTCCTGGCACTCCTGATGGTCCTCTCTCACCAGCTGCACCCTGCTGACCCTGCTGACCAATAGCCCCTTGTCGCCCAGGTGAGCCAATTATTCCCTGTGGACCTGGATTACCTGCCGAGCCCTTCTCACCTGTAATACACACAGATTAGGCTGCAGCTTATGCTTTAACAGGTGAAACGATAATAATAATAATAATAATAGTAATAGTAATAAAAAACATCTCAAATGCGCAGGTGATAAGGTGTGCCTGTGGCGAAAAGAAAACCGAGCCTGTGAATTGTATAAGAACGTCTGCAGTGAATGTCATTCCCATTCACAGTCTTATTCCAACGAAATCAGCTTAGCGATTCACATTCCCATGGGAATCTGATGAGACTCATGGGAATTTCCAATACAGAGTCATCTCTAATCTGACGAAGAGCCAGGCAGCCCGAGTACAAAACCAACAGACAATTATAATGTCTCACTGACCGAACAAATAGGCCTTTAGTGAGTCTTTTACGGTACAGTCATCAGTGCATCGTTCATACAGTATGTCTGTCATGTGTAACTGAGGAGCCTGGAAATCTGTGAAAGCCTAACAATGAATATAATTACAAAACAGTACAAAACCTTTTACGGGTCTGTATTTCAATATGTAATCTGCCTTGGCCTACAACGGTAACAGTGGTTTCACGATACACAGACTTATCTGGCGAAATATATGTTCAGCTGAAATACATTATGAACATGTCGACTGCTTGGTTGGTTCACACAGACAATACTGGCACTACACACAGCAACTGCCAGATTCTTGTAACTTGATAAACTCTAGTATCGCAGCACAAAGTAAGCAAGTGAGCAGAATTTTAACATTCCACTCGCCACATATTAAGTCATTTCAGAGAGATGAATACTTCCAGGACGTTCATTGACAGACACAGTTAGCACTTCAAACCCGTGAAATAAACACACTTACCTGTTGCACCAGTGCCGCCGGTGAAGCCCTGCAGTCCAATTGAACCAGCTGGACCAATAGCTCCCGCCTGTCCAGGACTGCCAACAGCACCACGCGGGCCTTGGTTTCCTGTGTTTCCGGGCAAGCCTGTAATAACCAACATCACTGTCTATTAGAACTGTTGGACATGCGAAGCATGCTCACAACTCACTTAAATTTAACACCAACTGCTACTCTTGCTGCAGTTAACATTCTAATTTACTTACTTATCTAAATCTGAAGCTATGACCTTTTGACAAGACAGAAATTATTACTATTATTTATTTCTATTATTAATGTTGTTGTTGTTACTGTTATGTCATCTTTATTATGATCGTCATCGTCATTGTCATTTATTAACTCTTTTTTCAAATTTGTGTTTTTATATTTCCCGGATGTACTAGTTACGGTTCTATTTGTGTGTTTATGCTTCCTCGATGTACTCGGTTACGTTCTGAGCAACTAAATAATAAAGCATTGATTGACTGATTGACTGATTGATCTTAATCATAATAATTTGACCCTCAGAAAATATATTTCTAAAGGAGTTAAAAAACGAATAGGTACAACACTCAATCTGTGCACTCAATATACTCAATAATAATAATAATAATAAGAATAATAATAATAAGAATAATAATAGTAATAATAATACAAAGCCAATAACAGTAATACAGTATCACACACAAACATTTTATTAACTGCAGTGCATTCATCTTACCCTGCACTCCTTGCACTCCTTGAAAGCCTGGTCGTCCTGAATTACCAGTGTCACCTGGCAGACCAGTTAATCCACTAACTCCTTGCTGACCTGTGGCACCGGCATCTCCAGGAAACCCAGTAGCACCTTGTGGGCCCTGTCTGCCTGCCTGACCCGGTACCCCAGGACTGCCAGCTGCTCCGGGACTGCCAATGCTTCCCTTTGGACCAGGAACTCCCCTAGCTCCAACGAATCCTGGCTCTCCGGTAAATCCCGCTGGACCTGGAATGCCTTGTTCACCTCGCTGAGCTGGCTGTCCTGTGTCACCAGCCTCGCCGGTTGCACCTACACTACCAGCAGCTCCCTGGAAGCCTGCTGATCCAGGGTTGCCACGTCCACCAGGCTGACCACTGCGCCCAGGATTGCCTAACACAATCAACAGACATTAAACACAGTGCACAAAACGCCAACCACCACACAAAAATATTAAGTAGTGGCAAATAAAAACTATGATGGTACAAAATAATTACTACATTCTTATTGTATTTTGTTCACATATAGACCTGACTTTAGTCAGTTTCATTCACACATTACTTCATTCCATTCTAACACACATATATTTCTCATTTTTAGTCCATTCCATCTCTGTTTTATGCATAGAGTATGGACTGTGTAGGCTACTGGCTTTCTCACGATTATCTCTGTGTTCTGTTTTTCTGTTCTGTCTTCTCCATTATTTGCTATGTCATATCTATTAGTAACTATAGGTGGCCAGCTTCGATGGCTAAGGCTTTTCTGGCAGCCTTCCACATTGCATTTGTCACATCTGTATTTGTATTTGATGGTAATGTGGAAAATAAATCTTCATCATTTTGTGAAGAACAGTTCCTTTATGCTTTTGTAAACCATTGGTCACTTCGAGTAAGTGACATGTCTGATGTCTAATGAGTCAGTCGTACTGATTTTGTGGAGTTCATAACATTCGCGGCCATGGTCTGATTACAAATACTCTTGACCAGTTTGAAGTTTGTCAGACGAACTGGAAGTTGTTGTCCATCAGCATGTAGCACGTAGCCAGCAAGGCCATAGCGTTCCTCCTCAGTTACCATTGTTGTTGTTATTATTCTGAATGAATGAATACGATTAAAGTGTCATAAAATCCTAGGACTGCAAGAACACTTTACAATAAAAAGGACGAGTTCGGATGGCATATCCGATGGCATTCTTCCAGAGATCTGCACGTGAAGTGCCATTGTCCTTTAAGATCTGGTTGATTCACCTGCAGTGGGGCCAGCCAACAGGTTTCCACTCATGACCGGGTGGTATCTCTTCATGCAGTCTGGCAATGTGGCTGAAGATGGCATTATGATGGCAGAAAATAATGCTCTATACAAGCCTGTCCTCGTGGTATAGTGGGCCAAACACTACTATTAATAGGCTACAGTGCCTGCTGGCTGACAGGCTGATGGCTCTCGCTGGCCTGGGTTCAAATCCAGGTCTGGAAGGGGGATTTTAAGCTCAATTAGGCTGGCGGGCATGCTATGAAATTAAATTCTTGGACAGTCACAGAAGGTTTGCTTGTGTCCTCATTAAACTGTGACAGGCCATTACACTCAGAAATAAGTGTTCCTGAGACCGCAATGAGTACGGGTGGTTAGATAACAGACAGCGTTAGGCCATATGCACCGCCCCGGTCACTGTAGCACCAGAACCTACTATGACTCACCAAGAAGGAGGGCAAGCAATGGGCCGCTCAGTGCTGTCAGGGGAAGGGCATAGAGGCCCGCGATAGAAGAAACTGGCCGCCAGGCTGCATACTGTAAACATACAGCCCCAGGCTCTCCCATCAGACTTACACATAACAACTGCCGCACATCACTCATGCATACACATACCTTGCATACATTAAGGGCGCTGTGCAATGGGCCAATTTGGCCTGGCCTCAGCACTGACCATAGATTGTCATACCTATCTCTGCTTCTATGGTCACCCCAGTATTACAGTACAGAGTACAATGCTCAATACCAAGAAAAGACCAGAGGTTGCAGTGATCTCCTGTTGCTGACAAACTAGGAGTGGATGAGGTATTAACTCATTAATCTAGAAGTATATGTAGCAAACTTAAGAAGCTAACTTACAGCTGTTATAAAAATTTAAAAAATACTAAATTTATTAACTCTGTTCTGAAATACAATGCGGAAAAAGAGCATCATTTAGCTGTATTCATGAGCTTCCATCAGCCGGTAATAAGTATTTAGTCCTGCATCAAATAAATGCAAGCCTTGTTTAATCACAAAGCGGTAATCAACAGAAAAGCACACTCACCCGGCAGTCCTACTTCGCCTGGTTCTCCAGTATCACCAGGCGCTCCGGCGAATCCTTTCAATCCAGTGAAGCCTGTCCAACCTGGCTGGCCAGTAAAGCCTAGCTGGCCAGGCTGGCCGACATTACCAGCTGGTCCAATGAAACCAGGATCACCATTCTGGCCTCGGTTCCCAGCAAAACCTTGTGGACCAGGAGCTCCAGTGAAGCCAGTTGGACCTTCAGGACCTTGTGGCCCCGCAATTCCAGGGGCCCCTGTAGCACCAGTGGCACCGGTGAAGCCAAAAGCCCCAGAAAAACCGGCCTGGCCTACAAAGCCTGGATTACCAATAGAACCAACAACTCCACCAGCACCTTTCTGCCCCTTTGGCCCAGGCAAGCCGACTATTCCTCTTACTCCAGTTGCACCAGGGTCACCCTGAGAACCTCGGTTACCAGGAGAACCTCGAGGGCCGTCACTGCCCCTGTTACCTGGTGCACCATCTGGACCAGGCTGTCCACGAACACCCTGTACACCTCTAATCCCTGGCTGTCCTGCAGCACCATTCTGTCCGGGTGTACCACTAGCGCCCGTGAATCCAGCGTCTCCGGGTGTACCCGGTGCCCCACTTGGACCTTGCAAACCCGGTAAACCAGGCTGGCCTAGTGGCCCCTGTTGACCCTCAACTCCAGGCAAACCAGCGAATCCAGGAAGTCCTGGTTGTCCGTTTGGTCCTGGCTGTCCACGAGATCCAGGTGATCCTGGTTGTCCGTCTGGACCTGGACTTCCTTGCTGTCCAGGAAGTCCGATGAATCCTGCTTGACCTCTCTGGCCCTTGCTTCCAGACAGTCCTACTACCCCCTGAATGCCCGTTGCTCCCGTTTCACCACGAGCACCCTGTCTACCAGGTGCTCCGACAATGCCTGAATGAACACAGTTTGAAACACGCAGTAAACAATCAAATAAAGTGGCATAAACTTTTCAAATGAAAATATTTCTAACAAACAACATGCAAACTGTTAATAACTGTTTTCAGTAACCACAGCCCATGGCGAGCAAAATGACTGCTGTGGCAAATGTATCTATCGATATTGCTCTGTTTCCTAATTAAATAGTGGCTCTGCATCTTTGGACTTTATGGCACTATACATAAGCTGTTGTTGTTGTTGTTGTTATTATTATTATTATTATTATTATGGTTTAAATGTAGAAAATACATAAAGTGAAACACTCTGTAATGCATGGATAAGATACTTGCAGCATATTTACAGGTACTACATCATTAACAATTAACTCTGTCTGAATTCTACTGATTCTGGCACTACACTACACTGACCACCTACGGGTATCATCTGGGTGGGAAAATTCTACACATTCAATGCATGATAACTACCACTAAGCTACCAGTCCACAATGGTTATCATGCCAAATTGTGAACTACAGACATCTAACAAGTCAAAAATCACAACTAGAATTTGCCCACCCAGATGATACCCACGGGTGAATTTTCGAGTCTTGGCTCATGAACTATCACGGCAGCAGTGATTTTTCAAATCAAAGACTCTCTGTTCTTCTGCTGCATTTCTTTATCATTTGTTAACTTCTTCACTTTTTGCCATTTGTCTCACCCGGTGGTGTGCACCGTACTTCGAGCTATTAGTATGGCCTTGGTTCAACTCAGTATGCATGGTTTGAGCTTAATTTCTTTGACAGATAGGAGGGTTCGACATAGTCGAAAATCCTTTCCTCCACAGACCTTTTCCTTTTCTACCGGACTGATTACATGGACTCTCAGACCATGCTCAACGGCTGTATGGGTAAGGTGTGTTAAACTAAGCCGACCCCTCGTCGGTTTTTGAACGCACTTTAAATCACTGCATTTTCATTCATTTTCATTGTTTCATTCATTCATTCCTCTATAATCTGTGACCATGGCCACTTCTGAAGTTATTCTGAACATCACTGCTATTGCTCTGGGGTAACTAAACAGAGAGCCGATATATTTCAGTAGTTAAAACTCCTTGCTAATAAAATATACAGAGTACTTCAATAAAAACACCCACTTTTGTTTTCTTCTATATCCCTTAAGAATATGATCAAATTTGCACAAAAACTTTTGGTAAGTGTAGCTGAGTAAATTCAGATTTCAGCTGTGTAAAAATTATTGAACAACTGGTAATTAAATAGTCTTTGGTATTGGTGACACAGTTCTGTAATTACGAAGATCTGTTTTGCAACAATGGGATTTACCATTGAAAATTTTAAAAATAGATATTTCCCTCTGCCAAAATCGACAATGTTGAAGGTCTTGCACTTAGTCAAGAGGGAAAGCCACAGGGCACCCACTACCTGGTAGTTGTTTGATAGTGCCAGTGTTGTCAATTTTCCTTATCAGAGTTTTCAGTCCAATTAACATTCCATCTTTTCTCAGAAAACATCTTACACAAGCATGTAGCCCCATAACCTTTGCTGTCTCACATCTTTGAATCAAATATCAGTCTGAGTCATCACTGGTAAATTCCATTGTTGCAAAAGATATGTATGTGATGCCAGATCTACATTATCGATACCAAAGAATATTTATTCAACAGTTTAATAATTTCTACACAGCTGAATTAACTCGGCTACGTTTACTGAAATTTTTGTGCAAATCTGCTCACTTTCCTAGAAGATACAGAAGAAAACAGAAGTGGGTGTTTTTACTGAAACACAGTGTATGATTCACTGAACTTCTCCATTCCACACAAACTATACCTTGTTGTCCAATGAAGCCAGCAGGTCCAGGGGCACCGGTGTCCCCAGGAAATCCTGGTGCTCCCCTTGTTCCCGGTGATCCGACTTGGCCAGAAGAACCAGTATCTCCCGGAGCACCACCTGGTCCAATATCTCCAATTCTGCCCGGCTGTCCATCAATACCAGGTTGGCCACGTTGACCCTGTCTGCCAATGAATCCAGGTTGACCTGGGGCACCAATGGTTCCACGTGGACCAGGTGTCCCGGGGGCACCTGCCTGTCCTTGTGGTCCAGCATCACCACGCTGTCCTGTTCCACCAGCACTTCCTCTGTCTCCGGTGTCTCCGGGCTCGCCATTCACACCAGGACTTCCACGTGGTCCCTGTGGTCCAGTTGGTCCCGGGACACCTACCTGGCCCTGGATACCATTGTCACCTCTTTGACCCTGTGGCCCGATACTGCCCCTGTCACCATCGGCACCAGGCAAACCTCGCTGTCCAGACTGGCCAGGTTCACCGATCTGACCTCGGGGTCCTTGAGGTCCTGGAGATCCTGGGCCTCCTGTATACCACAAATAATATCAGAGTGAACAAACGTCACTACAATTATCTTACACATTACACATTTCAACAAGAAAAGCTGATGCTCGACTTTTGCAATGTGGTCCCGAACATGACAAAAATATACCAAATGTCTATTTTTAAAATCATCTATCATGTTCTGGGTACTGCTTAGTGTCACTGCCAAATCAGCTATCTGTGAATGCAGACGCAGCAGAACGTGAACCACATACGGTACATACTCACGTTTAAGCCAACAATTTTTGGCTGAATTTTAACGATACAGCTTTGGGGGTCTGCTTATATGCGGGTCATGCCACACAGACATACCGTAACAGCCAGAGTCAGCATGGTGTGGACCATTAGTAGGCCACTAGGGCTTCGTGTAGGCATGCAGGCATGTGCGGCGGGTGGCAGGACCACACACAGACTGCTGCTGCATACCAGTTAAGTCATCCACTGTAACTTGACACCACTCCAACACTCACACCGTGCAAGGCCATCATTCAGCCAAGCCACACACAAGCTGTCAGGTGAAACGTTCTCACGTGCATGCTTGCTGTAGTCGTTGTTGTAAACTCGTTAACACTCAATGCCTTATAAACACACAGATCTAGGGTACTTGTTCGTCACAGGTTTTCGTTACCGGCTTATACGCGAGTCACTAATTTTTTGCCACATTTTCGGCTGCAAGAATGGGGGTCAACTTACATGCGGGACGGCTTATACACGAGTATATACGGTAGTCGACATGTGTCCATTAACAAAATTTAAAGGTGGACTGCAACCACTCCACTGTGTTGACGACATCGCAGTCAAGTGGCTGGAAACTACAGAAATCACAGCACTTGCAAAATTAAACAATTAGTAATGTCAAATGTCACACGTGCACACCTTGGCTTCCACTTGCACCAGTGGCACCTGGCTGTCCGCGACTACCTTGTGAGCCAGGCTCTCCACGTATCCCCGGCTGACCAACAACACCAACCACACCAGCCGAACCTGGCTGGCCCAATGGCCCAACACTGCCGGCAGAACCTTTCGGTCCCTGTTCACCTGGCTGGCCTGGCTGACCACCTGAGCCGGGGGCACCAGTTGCTCCAGCAATACCCGGCTGACCAGGACTGCCCTGGAAACCTTTGCTGCCAGTTGCTCCAGTTGGTCCAGCACGACCCGGTGCTCCAAACTGGCCGGCTATACCAGGTTGGCCGATGTTGCCTTGAGGTCCTGTAAACAGACAGCACACCACAAACTTTTAACCACATACACACACATACAAGTTTTTATCAGGTTGCGAGGAAGCAGAACATCGCACCTCGCAACTAAGTTGGACCTCGCACTTCCCGCAACCTCAAAACACCACTCTCCTACACGAATTTTACCTCGCAACCACACAAATATTAGAATACACACCCACGCAACGCCTACCCACATGTCTCCCAGATAGATTTGTATGCTAACAATGGTGCGATGATTTCGCTAATATTCTGGATCATCATTGGCTGCCTCAGCATTCATTTGTGAGGACCTAGTTGCGAGGAAGTAGGAAATCGAACCTCGCAACCTCCCACAACCTCGCGACACCACGTTCTTGCACGAATTTGACCTCGCAACTACACGAATGTAAATGCACGAGCACACACATGCGTGCGCGCACACACACACAAGGCCATAACTAGCGGGGTGTTTTGGGGTGTTAAAACACCCCAAAATAATAAAATGTAAAATGCTAATCATGTAGAATATAATAAGTGACTACGTGCTAATAAGTGACTACGTGCTAACATACAGTACATTCAGAAACAACCACATTTGCTCCAATTTGTAGATTTCGTTTAACACAAATAGGATGACAACCATATCGGTGGCCATTCTCCAGATTTCAACCTAACTCATCATACATGGTCTCTGCTACATTGCTTCAGCACAGGTAAAGGTCTAACCCTGCCTACAGATGAAGCTGCATTTTACAGGGCCACAAACTTCACTTGCTATCGCCCTATCGCCCTTGCTAATATGCACCAGCGCTGAAGTTGATAACACAAACACCAGTAATCAACAAAAGGCTAGACTCCGTCACCACAACATCTCAGTCATACAGTTTTTTTAACTCAACTGGCTGAACGAATAGTATAGTGAGTCAAAAGCTGTCTGCTGTGTGCATGTGTGTGGAGAAATTTTTATTTGACTCTGTCGCTCTTACTTTTGCCCGGTGTGCACGCGTATATAGCGAAATATCCGATGTCGTGCATTTCCATAAGGGGGGGGG
>Ga0049105_1000355_pt1 | contig 14933 bp, 9 predicted proteins | sample WorMetvaBAHAMAS1_FD_61260 | JGI IMG/M metagenome (GOLD analysis project Ga0049105, IMG submission 61260) | Worm MetaG Olavius vacuus BAHAMAS.1 | ecosystem: Host-associated > Annelida > Digestive system > Unclassified | place: Germany: Marburg | collected 2013-04-09
AAATTTTGGATCAAACTGACCGCGTTGGTGCGAAATCGTCGATTTTCGCTCTATTTTCGCTCGTAGCGCCTCAGCCGTAACACCTGTGTGAAAACTGTCAGGAACAAATTTGTAAGGCATTCATTGGCCTAACTATCCGTGCAAAAATGATTGGTGGGAGGCGACCCCTTGTACCTGAAATTTTGAGTCAAAGTGACCGCGTGGAACGAAATTTGAACAATAAGCTGTGATAACTCCGAAACGGTACGAGATAGGATGTCAGTTACTATTAATCACTAATAGGAAATCGCATACGGGCCTTCGATTGGTACCGAGCACGATGACCTTGAATGACCTTGAACGCCGTAATAGCCCTTATTTTGCGTTTTTTTCGCCGAATTCGACCGATTTTTAGGCCGATTATATCACAGCGGTTGAAGATGTTAATGTTAATAAACAGTATTTATCCACGCGCAAATCTTGTAACAAAGATAGACCTATAATGTCCATAAAATATTGTCTTCCAGTTCCAGTCTTCTACTTTTGGCAAAAACTATAACGCACCCTGCAGCGCGGTCTCTCTGCGATAGCTGAGCATCTTGTATCAAGTGACGTGAACTGCCTACTGTGGCTATGACATCTAATATTTTCGGATGCCATTTACGGCGTGTCACAGGGTTGACAAATGGCTGTGGTGCCTACCAATTTTGGCACCAGATCTAGATGGTATGCCTAGCTTCATTACGGTATCTGCTTATGATGTTTGTAGGATGGAGACAGTTGAAATTGATGGTGTCAGTCACCGGTATTATGTCTTGAATGGTAAAATGGGCTTTGATGAAGATGAGACACATGAATTTAAGGGCCACCTGAACTTCACTCAAGATCAGGTTCCTCCGCATTGCCGTGATCCAAGATATGATCGACCATCAAGGCAGCCAATTTCAAAGTGAGTTCAGTTTTTTAAACACAGTAAATCGGTCACTTTGTTGTAGCTTTCATGACTTTGAATCCATGTTATGGCTGTCATGGCAAAGAATAAGCTACAGGTACTATCTCTAATCTAAACCAAATGCAGGCCAAAGACAACCTGGGGGGGGGGTAGTATTTGAGCAGGCTCGAGAAGTCTGCATTTAGAAAAAAGAGGACACAGCTGTTTGTTGTGGTAAGTAGAAAAGATTGATATTTCTTTTGTCATAATGTTATTGGTAACAGTGGATTTTTTTCCAGTGAATCTGTTACTAATTCATCTGAATGTTTCTGGAATGAGGGCCATTAAGTGAGTCTGTTGTCGAGTGTGTATTAGTAAAGGTAGAATCACACAATTCTTGAACTGTTTTATTCTCATTTTTCAGGCTTTTTAATATTATATATCAGTGTTGTTCAGTATTTTTTTCTCTCATTCCATGGCCCTGAAGTTTTGTTTCAAGACTTGCGTCGCGATGAAATTCGTGGATGATGATGGTGATGATGATGATGCAGTACACTAAGTTGGTTGCTCTTCATCTTTTGAACCATGCATTTTAAACCATCCAGCATTTTGGTCTGAGCATGTGTTTGCATTTGGCTGGGGTGCACCTTCCTTATCTTTACTGTAGACTAACTTGCTGACTGCATACATTAGTAGTCACTAGTGCATATTATTTTGTGAACATTTGCAGGACAGTGAATGCTATGCTGAACTCCAAGACTGGTGGAACCATATATCTCGGTGTCAGTAACGATGCGACAGTGTGCGGCCTGTTGCTGAATCAGTGCAAGGTATTATCATTTTGCTGCTGTGTGAAAAATTATTAGGACTAAGGATGTTTGAAGTTACGCAACAACCAGACTTGAATTAGAACTTTGTCACGTACCTAATTATGAACGAGTAGCTCAGCTCTTGCGGAGAAACCACGCTGCAGTGATTGTCAGGTTTGGCCGAAATACAAGTGGCATGTGTTTTTTTGGCAGTGCCTGTCATTAATGCACTCGTTCTCAGTAGCCTTTGCGAATATTGTCTGTGTTGAAATAACATAAAGTGATTTTAGGATGCAGGCCCGCTGAACAAACAAATAATATTAAATAATGTTAATGCACGGTCAGTGTCACTTTGGTAAAGTGAAGTCAAGTTAATGCTCAAGTGTAGACACCAGAGCTGCAGCTACGTTACGTTATGTTATATACTGGACAGGAAGTGATGGCTATTACATGGGCTATTATACAAACGTGTTTACTTCACCACGATTTTATCTGTGGAAATCCACGATCTTAATGCATCCAAATACCTCTGTTGGGCTTAGTTAATTGATGTTGTTGCCGCTGTAATAGCTAGAGGGATTCTGTCCGTCTGTCTGTCCATCCGTCACATTACAGTGTTTCGTCCAGACGAATGAACATACGATCATGTGGTCTTAGCATCAGGTAGGACAATCCTTTTAGTTTCTGAAGATGTAAAATTTATCCGGATATTCACAGGGGATCAACCCCAGCGAGGGCATTAAAGTGAGGCACTCCCGTGTCGATAGCGAAAACTTGACCAATAATCAGCCATAACTTGGAAATGGTGCAAGATAGGTGATAAGTTAGTATTAATCACTAATGGGAAGTCGCATACGAGCTTTTGTATGGCACCAAAATCGGTGACCTTGAATGGCGTAATGGCCATGTAGTTTGCGTTATTTCACCGCACTCTGTAGCTTTCAGGGCCCATCACGTAAAAGTGGTTGAAGATACACCATACTTTCTGCAGCAGAAATGTAGCGCGAAGAATGTAGTTTCTGGCGATGTATCATTTATAACGATAGTCACAGGGGATCATCCCTAGTGAGGGCTTTAAAGTAAGGCACTCCCCTGCTGCTAACGAAAATTTGACCAGTAATCAGTTGTAATTTGCAAGATAGGTGGCAAGTTAATATTCATCACTAATAGGAAGTCGCATACGAGCTATCGATTGGTACCAAAGTCAGTGACCTTGAATGACCTTCAATGGCATAATACTTACCTACTCCCAGGTGGCTGCTTGTCCATCCATTTGGGCTGTCGTGGGCTGTTATCGTCAGTGAAATAATATCACAGTGTGCGACGTGCATTTTACTGTGCGACAACCGTGTGGTGATGCTTATCGATGAACTGTTCGTTTCCAAATTTGTGTTTTATGTTGTATTGTTTTGAATTAATGGCGAAAAAATTTACCATAGTATCTTTTGCGACGATTATTGGTTCATGTTGGTCATCTGACACTATTACAAAACAATCCGCAAGGTTTGTGCTATTGCGAAAATACGGTCACGTGTAAAATGCGAGTGCCGGCGTGTGGGCTGCGAGGAAGTGCCAATGTGTAAAGTGCCCGGAGAAGTGCGTGGTTCATATCGGTCTTCATATCATATCATGTAGCTCTTCGCTGTGGCGGAGCTTCTTGTTGTAAATTATGTACTGCATCGTAATCATTGCGATTTAAATAAGATGTGTGTGGTATTTCCTTGCTTATCTGTATGGTTTGCATTCGCTCTCGAGGCTAACGGGTGGTTCACTTTAAGAAGAAAATTTACTGTTAATAGGATGGCCCCCACCAACCATTTTTGCACGGATATATAGGCTAGTGAATGCTGTACAACTTTACCTGACAGTTTTCATATAAAGAAAATTTCTAACATAATATCTTCGAGAAAAGTGCACTTCCATTTTGCGTTTTTTTAGTCCCCTTATGGGGGCTTAGGGGCAACACGCGCTATTCATCTTAGGTTCACTGGAAAGCATGTAGTGGACCTCCTACTAGTAATAATTGAACTTTGTCTGTTAAGTGTTACTGCTGAGGTGCTACGAGTGAAAATCAATTGAAAATTGGCATTTTGGAAGCGGTGGGTCAGTTTCGGACAATTTTTTGGATAGAAGGGGATGTCCCGCAGACCCCCACCAATCATTTTTGCATGGATAGATGGCCATATGAATGCCTTTTTACTTTGTCATTGACAGTTTACACACAAAGAAACTTTGTAGCAGACTTCCTTCCAGAGAAGGAATGCATTCTTGCAGGGAAGATTGCTGCATTCTTGCAGAGAAAAAAATGAGAGTCAAATTGAGACTGGAATTGTCAGATTGGGTTTAGTATTGAGTGGAGTGCCGCAGGATCTGTGATGGGTTGGAAAGCATGTAGTGGACTTCCTATTAGTGTTAACCTCCTTCGCGGTACAGTTCTATCTAGGTTTCTGTTCCAAAAGCGGTACGTTAACGGCGCGGCTTGCTAGGTGCCAGAGCCTGTGTATCTCATCGTCGGCCGTCAGCTAATGACAACGAATACGTCCAATAAGACAGTATAATATCAACATACGACGGTTTGAACATGATATGACCACGAATGGTCAGTTTAACGACTGACTCCCCACAGCGCAACGGGACTGTAATCACCCCAGCGTGGCCATCTGTTTCAGAGTCTGTACTCCGAGTAAGACTCAGGGTTACCGTTTTCTGCATCTTAGCTCTACCCTGTGTCACGCTCGGGGTTACCGCTAAGGAGGAGGTTAATTGAAGTTTTTTTGCTAGGTGGCTGAGGCACTACGAGGAAATATCTATTGAAAATTGGCGTTTTTGCTGGAATGGGGTCATTTTGGCCCAGAATTTCAGGTAGGTGGGGTCGTCCCCAACCAACCATACTTTGTGTTGGAAAACTAGGATAAACATTCTTTCATATGGTATAAAAATCTGGTTAGAACTTTCTTTTGTTTTGTCACAATCCACACGTTTGACAGAGGGACAAACAGTCGGAAAGCTGTCTCATGGCTAGACTGCGTTACATTACATTAAATTAGAAAACTATTTATAGTGGCTTAAGTAAGAGTAACTTATAGGACCACTATGGCGACGTAGTTATAACACAGTACGTTGCGTGTGCATTAAAAACAGATGTTGTTGACAGTTATAGACATAAGTGCTTTCTACTGTAACAGTCTCTCTAGCATTTGACAAGTGCTTGGCATTTGTCATTATTATGTTAGCTTAGATGTTAGTCCTGTATCGTCGCTAAGAATGTAACAGTAGTGCATGCATTTCAGAGTGATGTGTATATTTATTTGTAGATGGATCATATTAGAGAGAATGTTGAGGATGTAATGGATCGGAGCACTCCCCGCGTTCCACCTCACCGATACAGTGTTAACTTCGTGCCTGCCGTCAACAAAGCAAACACGAATGTGAAAAACCTTCTGCTCTATGATCCTAGGTATTGTTTTAAACAGTTGAGAGTTCTTCAGTTTGACAGTGGTATATTTCGATCAGACTGTAACTGTAGTTATTACATTACATTACATTTGAGTTCTTTAGTGTGGCTAAATATATCACTGCTAGACTACTCTACACAGTGTATAAAAGTGCTGAACGACTGACAAGGATTGTGTTAGCACATCAACTGGATGGACAGAACCAACTGACTTCACCTGTGGAGTCCCACAATGATCTGTCCTTGGGCCGGTTAAGTTCATTGCTTATACAGAGGATCTCCATGCCACCGTTGATAGATTTTCGACATGCCATCGTTCCTTCACAGGTGATACGCAGCGGTGGCAAGTGTTCAGCTGACAGATGTGAACTTGGCTCGCTGTTGTCTTTAATGTGTGTTACCAACATGCATGAATGAAATGCGCAAAGGAGATTGTAACTGAACGCTGAAAAAAACAGTTGATCTGGTTTGTAGGACATGCAAATCTAGAGTGGTTACAGAGATGGACTAAGACTTATGCAATTCGTCTTGAGCCTGTGGTCGTTGAGCCTGTCGATTGCATCCATGACCTCAGCATTTTACTCGATAGTTCACTGAGCATGCGTCAGCACATTGCCAGAGTGACATCAACATGTTTTATTCTTTGATGGATTCGCAAGCTCAGCTGCATACTCGACATTGATGCCGGAAAGCAACTTGTCTTGCATAGACTACTGTAACTCTGCACTCACTGTTCTATCCGACTCCACAATGGCTGTCAACCCTTCTTTCATTCACTTGTCTCTGACAGCAGTGGATAGGCTGGACATGCATTTGTGGCTGTGACTAGATCTGTGGCTGTAGTTTGCTAGTGTTAGCGAAGCAGACTGATTGAGATCATGTTCTGTGGATAGATGCTGTCGGGTCAGCTAATGTTCATGTCATCTGGTGAAGCACTGCATCTACACGGTGTTCCATAATTGAGGCTTTCACCAGCATAAATTAGTCAATATGTGGTTTATATATACGAAAATTTCCAGACCACAGCGGGAGATAATGTTGTGTGAAGTGCTGTCAGCATTTCCACAACAGGTGCTACCTTTACCATGTAATCTCTGCATCAGTGTGACGTCACAGCATTGTCAGGGTGTCGGCGTCACTGTGAGTTATAATTACCAGTCACCTGTTATTGTTGTCGTATAATGTTTGAACAAATCGATAAAAGTGATGAATTTTATGCAGCGACATAGACTATACGTCAAGCCGTGTTATGATAAGAGCGAAATTTCACACCACACTTCGCAGCTGACTAATGCCAAAATCAACTCGATCAAAATCAGCTCGATCACTGAAATGAATGACAGTTGCAATGTTGCAATGAAAGTCAAGATAAATGCCAGTAGAGGTTGCAGAATGCAGATTATTCGATAAGCCAAATATCTGTCCAGGCAGCGATCTCAGCTAAACTACCGGATCACTTTACGTCTAAATTGTCCGCCTTTTGCTTTGACACATGCAGTCAAACGCATGTGCTGTTGCCTGACTGCCCGCGTCAGTAACATATTGATCAAGTCGTAATGACATCACACTGATGCAGACATTAAGTGGTAAAGGCAGTACAAGTTGTAGAAATTCTGATACTGTAAAACCCTCAATTTTGGCCACCCTTAATTTTGGCGTTTGAGTCAATTTAATTATTTTGGACCCCGTGATTTTGGCGTTTTTGCTTCCTACTTCACTGAAACGCTACTGTATTCAAACTTTCGCGGCCCGTCATTTCCGCGAACTTGTCAGGTTCACGAAATTCGCGAAATAAAGGGCACACGACAAAAACGGGTTTTACAGTAGCACTTCACACAGCATTTTCTCCTACTGCCGTCTGGAAATTTTGTTGTGTTCATAAACTGCATATTGGCTAAAATATGCCGTTGATAAGTGGTCGTTGGTGTGTGTGTAGTTTGAATGTGGACGAAGAGACGAGACAGAAGTCTCACTCACTGCGAACCTATCAGCGATGTTGGTGTGACATTTTGCTCGGAGTACAGACTGACAGTGTCAGTATCTGTCATGCATGTCTTTGTCATCGTTTCTTTGATTTTAGCCATTGACTAGCACACTGACACATCTCTGTAGGTACTGTGGTCCATTGTTATGCCTGAGAAGGACAATCATTGTTGGTCATGTCAGTCGCTTTTACTTAATTCCTTACACTTCTCCATGACCACACTGCAGTACTGTGCAGTGAAGCGCATACCGGTACATCATGTCAGCCATTGGGACCGCAGTGTTCTTGTTTAACATTCTTGTAGACTTTTGTAGTGTAGTCATTTTTTTCCAGTAGCTTGCTGTGATAATCTGTCATACATATCTGCAGGTACTTATTTGTCTGGTTGTTAAGAATTATCAGATTCAATATATCTAACATGTTGGCTGCGAGGAACGTGTACACTGCCGTTGAGTACTGCACTACTCTGGCATCTCAGTAATGCTTGCTGGGTGTTCTGAAAAAACCTGACAAATAGCATCTGGCCTAGAAAGGTGCCATGGTCAGCGTGTTAAATGTAATACATTTTCGGTCATATTGCTTAATATTTTGATATCATCATCATCATCGTGTGGCTTGTCCAGAGCTGGACGTTGCCGTTCCTACGAGCTTGCTCCATGCCTGTCGATTCTGCGCTCGGTGGTAGGCGGTTGCTTAATATTTTGATATCCTGAACCAGAAACCGATGTATGGTCAAGTCCACGGCACATAGCGATTAACAATATGATGTGTTAATCTCGTGTTACTTAATACATGTCATTTCTCAAATGTGCTACTTCTGAGTTGTGCTCAAGATTTGTGAATGAAGACATGTTTCTGTAGGGCTTACTGCACCCACAGTACATTGTGGAAGTTGTGATACATGCTTGGGATGCTGCTGATCCACGCAATGACAGCCTGGCTGTCGGAATGATGCGTGCTCATCCGATTCACACAAATGAAGACGACAAGGCCTATCGTCGTTGCAATGCCAGTGTCCGAGAGGTAGAACATTTGTAAAAGATCACAGAGTTTAATGTTTTTAAAGTCGAATGTTACATCTCGTATTATATTTACATTACAAGGAGTGCCATACGGTGCGTTTATTACGGGATGTGAATCCAGATTTGTTGCACGGGGCCGTTATTGGCTAACAGCTGATTTTAACTGAAAACCCGTGGTTGTGCACAGTTCAGAACCTGGTTTCGGCTGGTTTAATTTTCGGCCACTGCACATTAAAAAGCATTAGTTTTGAGGCACTAAGTTAACATAGTACTGTGGAAGTGGACAATTGTGTCGAATACAGCTGCTGCAGAATTATTACTGCCATTGATCTAGACACTGGGAATACAATGTTTTGCATTGCGAAAGCCTGAGACTGCTTCTGCTCGCTGACGTATTCTACAAACCACAATGACATGGCATTTTTTTCACATGATTGTCATTAACATCCCAGCCTGTCTTCTACGCCATCTGCAATCGGTGTTGAACGCCGGAGCACGGCTGATCTTTCATCTAAGACGCTCTGATCACATCACTGATGCTCTAGTCAGTCTAGCTACGAGTGCCAGAGTGCATCCAATACAAGATCGCCATACCGACGTACAAGGTTCTGCACGACACAGCGCCACGATACCTTGGACCACTCGCCCAAGTAGCAATCTGCACGGTCAGCGGGCACTCCGCTCTGCTAGCTCCAGTCGCCTGGTGGTGCTGATGTTCCGACTGTCTACAGTCGGTAGTCGGACCTTCAACGTTTCTGGACCTCTGATCTGGAATGGACTGCCCGAAGACGTTTCGGCGCCGACATTTTCAAGTTTCCGGCGCCGACTTAAACCCTTCGTCTTCCAGCAGTCATATCCTGATATTGTTATCTAACTGTACATTTGACACTATAGTGGTCCTTGTAGTGATGTTTATCACTTAGGCCACTCTAAAAATCACTGAACTGAACAGAACTGAACTAACATACTTGCTGATGTCAACCTCGGCATCTCACGGGTACCGTGGGGTTAATGGCTGTCAAATCTGTAAACCTGCTTTCAGAAATACCCTGCAGGTTTGCATTATTATACTGTTGACAAATACATGTAGAAGAGTTTGAGGACGACAAGTTTAGATTCCTGGTCATAAAATACCGCAACTATTGGCTTTATCCATGCCATGGATGAAAGCATGTGTTGAAGAGTGTATAAACTTCGAAGTTTGTGGATCAGGTACCCACCGCTGTGTTAATGCCATTATTCATGCTCTGTTTGGATTTAATGGGCTTGGAGTTGTGTGCCTACAGTATCGCATCTCACAGGACTTGGTGGTCACTGTTTGATCTGTACAAGAATGTGTTCAGCTCAGTGGAAGGTGATCACTGAATGTGCAGTCCAAACAAGTACTGATACTGGCACACTGCAGACTGTTCTATGCCTATATTCATGAACTGAATGTTCTTTCTGTAGCTTTTAGTGTTGTAAGCTGAAAAGTTCCCAAAGTTATTCCATGTCATGTGTCGGTGTTTGTATGTATACTGTGCAGTTTACAGTTATGGAGCTTATGGCTTATGCTACCAAAACTGTGGTGGACCATTATGATCCACTGCAGCACAGGTAACTTTGACACTCATTATGAAGTCGCATACAGGCTTTCAGTTGGTATCAAAATTAGTGACCTTGTATGACCTTGAACGGCTTAATGACTGTTCACGATAGATGCATGCATTCTCTGCAGTAGCTGATCTTTTTATGTGGCCTGCACAATTTGGCCAAAAATTGGTCTTGGGCACGAGAGATATAAATAGCCGAGACCGAGACGTCAGCCCCCAACACTGAGACTGAGATGTTGAGTTTTTGATGAGTTGTTGGTATTTCTCGAGACCAAGACCACAACCGTGCTCGTTGCCACCAGCGAATGTGGCGTGATGATGTTTTCAGTCCATGTGTCTGAGTGTGTGGTGCTCCGTCTTTTGAAAGCATCAATCTAAAAAGTTAACTTTGGTATGCAAGTACATCTTCAGAACTCTTCAGCTCAAGTCGTGTATCACAGTTATCAGGTCAAGATCAAAGTCAGGCATGATAGTGCGTTATCACCAGTATTGTTACCACCCACATATGCAGATCCTGTTTGCGGGTGGTCTGCCTCGATAGACTTGTAATTGAATACTGGACAAAAACCTATGCAGCATAAACAAAAAACTTCGTATTTTGACAGCTTCAATACTTTGCTTCAGCCAGTTTGTCCTGTATTTGAGCGTGTGTTATCATCCATCACAACTGCATGGCTTGTAGCCTTCAGACTTGATGGCAGTGTTGTCTGTAGGAAGTATCACATATTGCAAATGGAATGCGGTAGACAGATCAAATTTGGTCCATCAGTTACTTAGTGCATGCCTCAGCTTGACAGCTGGACATTCTATACTTCTATACTGAAACACACTATAACCTTGACTGTGTTTAGTTATTATGTCAATCATACCAAAGGACACAAACACAAAAAATTAACAACAAATGCGCAGTAAGTGAAAATGTTGCAGTGTGGTGCATAAACAGCTCACTATCAGACTTTCAAAACCAAGGAGGTAGTAGAGCCAAACCGTCTGTAATAACTACATACTCAAACAGGACATCTGTTTCTGCTTCTGAATGTGTAGTGTTATGTGTTCTGTTTGGTGTTTGTATGAAGACTTGAGCTCGAAAGCATGCAGCTCATCGAAGAGATACATTCATCTCTTAAACCATCTAGGCAAGTATCGGTATTTTTTCGCATACTACAACATTAGTAGTTGATCTGTGGCATTTGGCTTTAGCGCTGTCTTCTTGTGCCAGTGGGTGACATGTACATACACAGCTGTGACTTAGTATATTAAACTGCGTGATTCTAAAAATTTCCTGTATGCAATTTGTTATTAATATGATACATGTTGGCATCACTGACTTGCAGGCATCCGTCATACCAAGGCCCTGTTTGACATGTTGAAACATCAAGAGGACTATAACAGAAAATGATATAAGACAGTGATGAAGCCAGATGTGGCTAATGTGGAGTCCATGTACTTTACATATGTTACTTTTCTGTACTCGGGTGACATGCTGAATTGCTGATTTTGTACATAACAGTTACTCAGTGACAGCACAAACGGTGTTTAGCACGGTCAGTTCAATAAAAGTGAATTTATGAAATAATAACAGTTATTTTCGCACACAGAAAGTAACAGATAAAACTAAATTCAATGTTATGTTGATTTGTAAATGTTTACTTGGGACCATACAGACTGACGGAGCTGTGTGAGATCATTTGCAGGCTGCATAAATACACCTCATGGGCCACAGTTTGTCCATGCATTATAGTCACTGACTATCTTTACACTGATTATAATATGCTTAACTACATCAGTCATAATTTATTAACCGAGTTTCATATCACAGTCATCTATCAATAACAAACTGAAGCTACTCGGTTATCTCGAGGTAGCAAGTAAATATGGAGACTGGCACACACAATGTTTTGTTCAGTTACTACCCCTACAAAGTTGCTGGTGCTAAAGGCTTTCTGTTGCTGACATGCAGTTGTTGTGAACAGTGACTAACAAGTGATCGTCATCATCGGGATCGTCATCAGGATCGTCATCGGCGTATCTGCAGCAGCACGTCAGAGCAACGAGCTTCGATCTTCAGCTGAGCCATGTCATCTGCTCTTGTTTGCCCGATTGTTACAATTGCAATGTTCTTACCCTTTGAATATGCGTGAAGTACGAACCTGTAACTGGAGTAAACCTGCACAAGTACACAGTTCCATCTGCATTTCATCAAGTAAACTTCAGTTTGGGGCTCATTCACAATTTGCAACATTTTCGAAATCCTCTGAAGAATACTCTTCCCAGCGTTCAAAAGTGTACAGAAAAAAGTTGATTTTCCTGGACATTTTTAATGCTACTCAACACACACAACGTCTGTACTGAAAATGGACACCCTGATCACCTTCTCACTACAGTTCAAGTATTTCACCCTTTACACAATTTTAAATTAATTTATGGGACAAAATTCTATTGTTATAAATTAGAAATTTAACATTCATTCAGTATATTTCTTAGTTTTATAACCGACTTCGGCAGATTAAAGACTGGTGGTATATATAATGTTTCTATGTTTAAATGCATACAGTGGATGTTGACACCTTACAAGAACGTACTGTTTTGTATGCTTTGGAAAATAAATTGATAACTGTGAATACCCCCGACGATGACGATCACTGATGGCTCTTGGTTTTTTCTGTTAAAAACGAGAGTCCATGCAAGTGCTACAGATCTCACATACCTGTGATATTGTGAGCAAAAACTGGACACTATACGTTTATTAGTCATGTTAGTCATGCACACTGCAACTGACTGGAAAATTGTCCAGTGTTATGTGTCGGCTGTCGAACATTCCAGGTTTTTCAGTCTCTGTGACTATTTAGAATCGCCTGTTGGTTTCAATTGTAACACTCGTCTTTCCTTGTTGCTGTAAAGCCCATAGCGAGTTAAGATGACTTTCAATACTACACATAGTTCTTACATGAACCGTTGCCGTTTTCTGCTTATTTGATGAGCTGCTGCATTGTAGTTGTGTAGTTTTGTTTGTTGCATTGGTGCTATTGACAGTTCTAAATAGCATTGCTGTGTATGATTACGCCATCGTACTTGCATCCATGGGTTCAGCTTACATTCATCTGTCATCTGATGTGCCTGGGCAAGGTGTTCACATATGTACGACAGAACAGCATAGTATGATCTGGTCAAATAACACTGATGCTCTGCAGCTGGGATGGTAACTGTGGGCTTGGTGAAAATAGTAACAGCAGTCAACCACCAGGTTTGTGATGGAAGTCGTCTCCTGCCAGTGTGGTCATATTGAGTGTGGAAGTAGCCTTAGCCTTTACGCTTGGAATACACTGACGTTACTGCAAGTAAAATGTCGAGTTGCATTAAGTGCTGATTTGTCAAACATAAAGTGTATCAACTGGGCAAAAGATATGCACTCTGCACAGTTTATTTGTTGTTTAACTTCACTGCTATTGAACTGCTTCATAAAAGTGAGTGTGATGTTACTCTCAGAGCCAGTACATCATTTTGTGCACAGGCTGCTAAGTTATGTGCTTATCTTCCTTTGCAACACCATGTGCCTGCAGTTAGGTGTGTACATTAGGATATGTGTTGGTATGATACCAGACCTGCAGTTATGCTCCCAGTCAGTCAGGTGGCATAACCGACCTTTGCCAGTACCAAGTTCTACTGCTTGGTGACAGGGACATGGTGTGAACACTGAACAACTTGCCCAAATAGTACACAGCTGTGAATCAATGTGACCTGTTGTCCTTACCATGACACCACCATGCCGCACACTGCTACTACTAAGTAGTTAAGCAACTATGTTGCATTCAGTACTATCTGTTGTTTTATATAACCCCATATAATGTTAGTTTTATGCATCTATAAACTTTTGTTTTGATGTTGTGTGGTACAGTAAGTTTGATCGCATATCAAGTCTTTGCATGTAGTAGTTAGGTATTTGTTGGTGCAGTAGTTAAGTATTTGCGTATTTGTGTACGGTTAAGTGGTGTTTGTTACAGTGCTGCTGACTGAGTTCTTTTTTACATACAATACATGCTGATAGTTTTCACAAACTGTTGTTTATGTGACTATGAATGAGTTGACTTACAAACAGTGATGATCCTAGCACAAGCAAAGTGTCCGAGTCATCGACAAGACTGTAGATGTAATCAACTAGTTGACGGGCGACGTTGTCACCAAAAAATACAACATCTGGTTTGAGAATTCCATCACATTCCACACAAGACGGTACCTGCAATGAACACTGCATGTGATAGCAATAGACTGCATAATTCCATTGCAGATATTGAAAAGGCTAATTTTCTTCAGTGAAAAATTGTAATAATGAGGATATAACTGATATGTTAACAGTGCATAAAAGTAAACCTTTGACATGTTGAGGAATGTGTTCTTCAGTGCGAATCACAATTAACTTACAATACGTACAGTTTTAGATAATTTGCATATAATGTAGCCATCAATGTTTTGCTTGCTGGTATGCATGCAAATTTTGTGAATGTGTGGAAATCACATTTAGGTCGTGAAACATTTTCTTAGTAGCACTTAACTAATGTGATAAATTCATCGAGTACTATTACCAAGACTTCAAAAACATTACTCACACAAAACTGGTTCTGCATTCAGATCAGTCTAGGGAAATGATGGATTCCAAATCCGACACATTTTCCGATATCCATAGGATACTTAAAATCTGATTGTCTCGGATTCGAAATTTTTGTTTCAGTCCAACTCTACAATGATTTTCGTAAATAACAAATAGTACATTGATTGGTGGAGAGATCTGCTGTTGTCTTTTCTTTACTTTTTAGAAAACAATGATTTTTACCGCACTGCATGGAATGCAGACGCTGTCTAGCGATGAGAATTCTCTCTGACCATCCATCCGTCTGTCAAACGCATGATTTGTAACAAAACAAAAGAATTGTGTCCAGATTTTTATTTTTATACCATATGAAAGATCACTTAGCCTATTTTTCTGACAAGAATGGTTGGTGGAGGGGCCGACCCTTCTACCTGAAATTTTGGGCCACCGGCATCCCCGTTAGAGCGAAATCGCCGATTTTCAGTTGATATTTGCTCACACTGCCTCAGCAATAGCACCTAGCAAAAAAAATTCAATTAACACTAATCTAAGGAAGTCCATTATTATGCACTTTCCT
>Ga0049105_1000356_pt1 | contig 14918 bp, 6 predicted proteins | sample WorMetvaBAHAMAS1_FD_61260 | JGI IMG/M metagenome (GOLD analysis project Ga0049105, IMG submission 61260) | Worm MetaG Olavius vacuus BAHAMAS.1 | ecosystem: Host-associated > Annelida > Digestive system > Unclassified | place: Germany: Marburg | collected 2013-04-09
GAGTGCTGGAGAGCAAGTAACGATTGCTTACTGCTGAGCAGATGGAAGAAGAGACGGAAACAGAAACGGAGTATAGTGCGCCGCTGAATTATATGCGGCATCCGGACGAGGTGAGGAGCACATTAGTGTGTCGTCTATTGCAGCGGCGCATTGGGAGAACATCCCACAAGGACCTGTTGCGGCAGCTGCACGCCATCTTCAACGAACGGCTGTGTATTTCGCTGGAGATATGTCGAAGGTCGTCAGCAGAATGAAACGCTGTGGCGTGGCGGCCGACTTGTTGTCCGTCTTGTATTTGCTGATGGCCTGGACGGTGCAATATATACATGTGGGGAATATAATGAAAAAGTAATAACTTTTGAGACTCGACTTTGCATAACGAATGTCGACACGTCGCCGTCTTTTATCATCAGATCATCTACAGCAGCAGCTGTAACCGTGTCTATGTCCGTCTGTCACTGACGCTGAATCTTTCATCCGTGATTTCCAAGTTACAAAAGCATCGTATTTCGTTGTTTGTGAAAAGACAAGTGCACTGGACTGCGAGAGTCCGAGTATAAAATGAAATTTTAACATCGTTTTGCCATATTAGTAACTGCGTAAGCTAGTCTGTTGCTGTAATCACAACTTCCTGTCCGCATTACTGTTAGGAATGAGAGATCATTGGCCTCATAGCCATCCCGTTCTTGCTGCAATGTTGCATTGTGTCTCCACTCAGTCACTGTAAACATTTACCGATTCTGTCGAATTACCGCATGAAATAGAACCGGTCACTTTGCGTTTTTGAGCACCCTTAGCGGGAGTTAGGGGCAACGTACAGTATTCACCTTAGGCTCATTGAAAAGCTCGTAGTGGACTTCCTAATTCCTATTCGTGTTTATTGAACATTTTTCGCTAGGTGTTACAGCTGAGGCGGTACGAGCGAATATTGATTGGCAATAGGCGTTTTTGAAGGAGGTATTACAGTTTTGGCGAAATTCTCACGCAGTGGGGGACGACCCACACGAACCATTTTTGCACTTATAGATAGGCCAGTGAATGCCTTACAACTTTGTCGCTGATAATATTCACAAAAAGAAACTTTGTAGCATCTTAAGCTCATTGGAAAGCGCGTAGTGGACTTCCTATTAGTGTTAATTGAACTTTTTTGCTAGGCGTTATGGCTGAGGCGCTACGAGTGAATATCGATTGAAAATCAGCGTTTTCTCTGCAACAGGGTAAGTTTGGCCCAAAATTTCAGATAGAAGGGGTCGCCCCCACCAACTGTTCTTCTTGTCAGAAAACTAGGATATTTTTCTCGTGGTGTAAGAGTGTGAGCACAAGTTTCTTTCGTTTCGTCACAATCCATGCGTTTGACAGACAGACGGACAGACGGACAGAAAGGCCTTTGCAATACCGTGCGTTGCATTACATGCAGTCACGCGGTAAAAAGTGTTTGTCATCTGCAGTCCACAGTCAGTGTATAATATCATACTCATAATAATCGCTTGAAAAGTGGTCTGCAAGTCGCAACGTATGTGTCGGACTGTTGCAAGTATTATCATGGTCTGCAGTTATGACTGGCGCAAATTATGTGTGTAATATTTTTAAACAGTTTTTGCTAGTTGTGTTATGGGGCAGTAAAGAGATTATCGAAAATGAGTTATGGTACTGATTCTGTTAAAACCTTTTGAAGAGATGACCCGAGTGTGTCGTCTTGAAAGTTGCTGGCATCTGTGATATCATATAGTGAATACTGTTTAGTGCACGTCGCGAGCGAGTCAGCGTAGCTGAATCATCGTTGTAAACGAATTCACTATCTAATCACCAAGATTCGCAGCGACATCGTAATGCCATCACAACGTGTGCAGCAGTACATGGGCATAGCCACCGGCTGCAGTGGTGCAAGTCCATGTATGAATTTGCAAGCAATGGATTTGGCAAGTAATGGAGTTTGGCTGTAAATCAGTCATCTTGGCGTTTGCAAGTATTGGAATTGGAAGGCAAAGTATAATTTTGAGAAAAGTGTGGAATCTGAAAGTAACGGAATTTGGCAGTATAGGAAACAGGGGTGGAATTTGCAAGTAAAGGAGTCTGGCAGTGAAGATCACGGTGGTTGACTTAACTTTCACTGTCGATTAATCAGTGCAAACTTAGTTTAAGCAGCCCCCACTTGACTGAACTCAGTTGAAGTGTATAAAGCACGCAAGTTCTATTTTTATGATCATACGTTCTATTATAAGAACACGAATGACAGTCGTAGTAAAATGTTTGCAGTTTGCAGTGACGTTAGAATTTGCAAGTATTGGAATTGGAAGGCAAAGAATAATTTCGAGAAAAATGTGGAATCTGAAAGTAACGGAATTTGATAATACAGTGACATGATAACACAGTGCGATTAGACTAATAGGCTACAGTTGCATGACAAGAATAATGTCAGATCGACACAATAGACAACGGGGTTTCACAAGTATAACTTATGAGTAAGTAGGCTACAAGTAGTGGTAGTTCAGTGCCCAGCGTACAGCGCAACCGGACCGGCTAGGTATTACAACATTATACAACATTCAAGATAATAAAGTCACATAGTGATAAAAGTTAATTAAATGCAATGTTAAAGAGATGTGTCTTGAGGATGCGTTTAAAACTCGGAGAGACTTGGTCTCGTCGATCTGGCGGACTCAGGGAGACAGTCCCCGACCGTGCACCGTGCGTACAAGTTTATCGGTCGCACACCGTTCACAAACTGCTGTCGATCTCATCTAGCTGTTCTGATGGTAGGTTCTCCACCATATGGTTGACTGCAGACAAAAATTTACAATTACACGCCAGATGTAGGCTAAATTCATCAAATTTTGATAGGTATGTCGTTCAGCGTGGACGTCTTTTTCTTTAAACCTCGTATCAGACGTATCAGCACGTTCCAAGCTCCTACTGTGTCCTGGCTCACTTCACCCAAAGATTTCAGAAATATGAATAAGTTGAGACAGAAAACTCTAAGTCGTATAGACGAAGTGCAGCGTGCACTTTTGGCATTATTGTTTGTGCGATCACAGCGATTAGCTACGACAGAAGACTCTTGGGTCCACTGCTTCTTCTGCCTTTCCTGTTGCATTACATCACATCAAAGTTATTTAGAGTGGCCGAAAGTATAAGACTGATAAACCAGTGTACACGATGTACAGAACTACTTAAACCGAAAACAGCTAGGAGGACGTGATCGGGGAAAAAGATAAGTTTTGAGTAGATTTCGAAAAACAGTTAGCGTTGGAGCTAAGGTGATGTCAGGTGGCATCAGACTGTTTCAGAGGTGGCTATCAGCCACCGGAAACGCACGAAATGCCGACAGTGGACAGCCGTGTACGTCGGATCACTATAGTTGCGAGGATGACGACGACCGGAGACGGCAATGATTGGAATCGGCGACACGCTGAATGTAGTCGTAAAGATACCGTGGCGCCACGCCATGCAGGCATCGCTAACGAGCACAGCCAGCTTGAAATCGATGTGTTCCAGAGACCGCAGCCATGTTGAAGGCCTGTAAGCATTGAGCATCGGTGTGATCATAAAATCAGCTTACGTTTCCAGGGGCGATTAACTACGTTTGCACTATTTTGGACCTATAGACTAATCAATCGACAGTGGTTATCAGTCCAACCACCGTAATTTGTACTGCAACAATTTATTTCTTTACTAGCAAATTTCACTGCCAAATTCCATTAATTGCAGTTTCCACCCTCTTTACTGTCAAATTTCATTACTTGCAAATTCAGCGCCCCCTCGTGACATATCAGTGATTGTGAATTTCCGAATTTTACTTATTTTTCATTTGACAGCTCAAGTATTCGGTCTACCGAATGCATCGAGCGGAACATTTTGTTGAAATAATGAATTACGGCGAAAAATACTTGACACTCCTTTAAGAAGTGCGTGACCCGAGCACATTCGCAAAGTGTTGGGACTAAGCAAGTCAATCCGGAAACTAAGGGTGAATTGCCTGTTTGTGATAAAGAGAGCGCTGAATTAAGCGCAGTTTCCACCCTTACTCACGCAACGTAACGTACGCAACGTACCCAAGGCGATGACACACACGGAAAATATTTGGCAATAGTATGCAAGTATAAATCTTCTGTTACGAAAAAGGCGCTGATACATTAACGGAAAGCATCGTTTTTGGTCTTTTGGATAAAAGACATTTTGTGAGCATATCAAACAGAAAGGCGAATTCAATTTATTCCAGGAAACATAGGCCTACTACCACGACCACGAGACGTTTCATCATTGCTTACGCATGAGCCCTTTTAACTTTAAGTTTGATTTTCTGTTCAGTATAAAGTTGGCATTTGGCTTAATTCTGTTGTCCTTCCTTAAATTTATTCAATCAGCAGTTGTATAATAAACATGGAAATTGTCTAAATGTCTCATTTATCGAATGACTTTGTGGCGTACGCCGCCGCCATTATCTTGTATCACATGACAAATTCCAGCGATGTCGTTGGCCACTTCTTGCGTTACTTGCGTCAAATTAGAACATGTTCTATTTCTCGTGCGAGCGCAGTTTTGGACCTTAAGTTGCTTGCGTTGCGTGAGTTGCGTAAGATATTACGCAAGCATTATTTTCCTTGCGTTGCGTATGTGCCGTGCGTAAGGCTGGAAACCGGGCCTTAACGTCGCAACTAAACAACACAGGCTTCACTGCGTGTATGAGCAAAACGAAAACACAGACATGAACATGAAAAATCGCAGTGACCAGTGGTGGAAATGACTCAGATGGGGCCGAACGTGCGATGACAATAACCAACAAAGACGACAGAGTTATGCTGCAGCCCTCGCCACATTAAAAATAGCCGCATGCAGTGGAGTATCTGGATGCGTCGACGACAAAGCAGAATAATACAAGCGCGTTCGGTGAATGTGCGCGATCAAATTAGCGACGGTAGCGTTCAACGCAGCTGTTCCTACGGAAATCTGTCAACGACCGGCCAGCCCGGTCACTGACAGCAGTACGATCAGCTAAATTGGCCCGACTACAGCTGCCTGCGCTTACATCTAGTTCGACAGAAAAAGACGATCGTGCAAGAAGCGTGGGTAGAGTAGGCAGTGCGACAAAAATAGGCCGGACTGTCTTCAGCAGGCGGCACGGAACGCGATACAGGCTGGTGAATTAATATCGCGCTCATTTTATTAACGGGAGGTCGGACAACAGCGGACATCAATATATGATTAATCAAGGAATATACACAGTATGCGCCGAGCGCCGATCAGTCATCTGCCGCCGCGTCAGCACTCAGCTGAATACTGCGGCTTCATTAAACCTGTAATAACGCGCACATTCAGACGTGTTCCTGGCCAACAATAATGAACTTGTACACAAACACGCTGCCAACTCACTCTGTAGTCAAGCGAAGTCGTTTATCAGACGTCTGCAACGTTTGCATTCGGCGAATAAACGGTTGTACTAGTGAGTTTCATGCTCATTCGAGGTCTGGTGCTCAGACGGGTTGGCCTCGGCTAAAAATGCATCGTTTACACCTCTGTGTTGTTAAGCGTAACCAGCTAAAGAAGATACTTCTCTCGTGGGACCTACCACACCAGGTGGACGTGTTCTCCAGTCACTCGGGTTCATTGGATGCGAAAGGACGCGTCATACAGGTCAATCACATAGGGACTGCAGAATAACGGATTCCAACGTCGCAGTCAGGTACTTTTGACACTCCTTGTAGTGATGTTTATCACTTAGGCTACTCTAGAAATCACTGAACTGAAATGAACAGAATGATCGTCGTCAGCTCAAGTCAATGGGAAATGTGAAGATTTGACCCGCTACGGAATCAAAACATCTGAACCTATTGCAAGAAATATTTCAGCTGATTACGTTTAACAGAAGAATCCATTTGGTGCAAATCCGTCTACGACGTTTTCGGGCAAATAAGTGAAATGACTTTTTTTATTCATATACTTATACTCAGGTTTAGCTCTGACGTGTAATGGCACAATGCCCGTTAGGATTTAGAAAAAGTAGCATTAATATTTATCATTAATATGTAACTTCTATTTACCCATTGAAACTTGAAATTTTCCAGAAACGACCGACTTAAATTTTTGATCAAAAATCGCGAAACAGTGGAGACGCTACCTACAAAATACCTCTAGTCGTCATCGCCATAAAAGGAATACAGTAAATAGACAAGTTGGGGGCCAGGAATTTCATATATTTACACGCGCAGGCGCAGTGACTTGTTCGTCTTCTAACTGTCATATACCCGTACATTATTTTGGTAGATAATACGATTTAATATTCATTGTGGCCTTACACGGACAGAGGTCAGAGATTTTTTTGTGTTCGTTTACTATGATTTTTGTTTGCTCCACTTGATGCGAACAGTGTGAGTCAAAAAGTAGCCTACCCTAAAACTTTTGCGATATTTTCACTTGTGTTGAACCTGTGTAACTAAAACCCCGTATACACGATGCAACCCGTTGTACAACTAAATTACCTTTGCTATTGCCCAAATACATTGCTACATTTACACCACTTTTGGTCCATTTGTATGAATTGTATCACTTTCACTAATAATAACCCTCAAATTTTAACAGTTCAATTTAGTTCATTATAAAATTCATGAATTTCTGTTTTAACTCACAGCAAATGATATTTAATTAAACATATTGCTAAGTATCTGTTAAATGAATTGTTACATTAAATGTTCAAAATTTCCACCGTTGGCTGACGCACGTCTGCAGTCGCTTGCGGTAGTCTTTCACGGCGTTGCCAATGGCTCCAGTAAGGCAGACCGAATTAACTAAAGTGCATTTATTAAACTCGGAAACTGTTTTTGGCTTCTGTTACAGCTTGTGTTAAGACTCCAAACATTGCCCTAAACCTGATAAGCTAGTGGACTGAGGTTGGGTGCATTGGAGCTACTCATCAGTGGCGATGAAGTCGAGGCAGTCTGACTTGCTGAAACTCGAAACTTGAAACGCTAAAAACGATAAGTACTTCTAGAAAAATTAACGCAATTTTGTTAAATATTAAATAAATCGACCAAAATTGGTAAGCATGTGTGGATATAAACTGGCAACAAACTGGCAAAATTTCACGGGAGCATACTTAGCTCAAGTGAAACTATTGCAAAACGTTTTAGTGGGGGTGGGCTACTTTTTTGACTCACACTGTACACAGTGAGTCGAAAAACTGCCACTATACATTCGTTTTGACAAATGTTGGTTGATTTTTAAAATTCTTTCGCTGTTGTATTCTTCAAGAAATTTGAAACAAAACCCATGCCATATCTCCCACCATACCTTAGATGTGTCGCTGCACACCTCGCAAAATATAAAAGAACGAAATTGGCGAAATTCTGCTGCATTTAACACAATAACACTTGCTTGATGTTCATAAAATTAACAACCAAGATATGCAAAACAACATATGCATTATTGGAGTTGAACTGAATGCTCAGAAGTTCTTCATGTCACATAAATTCAAATTCACTCGCAAAGACATTTGCGCCACTCGTCATCTGCGTCATTGATGACACTTTGCTCAAAACCATGCCAGACATCGATCAAGCGCTGCTTCAGTTCATCGACGTCATGAACTTGCTAGACCCGCTGCTGCATTTATCCCCATATTTTTTGTAGCCAACCGAGTTCAGATCTGTGCTGCTGGGAGACCAAAGGTCTGATGAAATGAACGCAGGTGTCTCGTTTCAGAAGGCTGCTTGTCTCACGCGCTCGGTGAGCAGGGACATTGCGTTGCTGGAAGATAAAGAACTCGCCACAGATCTCATGCATAACAGGCTGTAGCTTTTCAGTCAGAAGCACGTCACGGTAGTATGCGTCATTGATCTTCACTCTAGCATCGATAAAAATCAGGTTTATTCGGGACCATTCGCCCCAACTTGGACACATCACATGGACACGATTACCGACTTGGTGAAGGTCGACCGTGTCTGCAGCAAACGCTACGGTGCAACCTGTCTCTTGTAGCAGCCAGCGCATAGACGCAATTTTCTGATGATTTTTGGGTATGGCTGCATATACCAGAAATGGTAACCATGGTAACCCACTGAACTTTAATTACATTAAAACGTACAATATTGATTTTAGGTAGGGTTTGTAAAAGCTGTGACCGAAAATGGTTGAATTTTAAATGTTAAATTTTGCAAGGTAGTGCAGCGACACATCTAAGGTGTGATGGGCAACGTGGCACGAGCTTTGTTGCATTTTTAGAGGGGAATACAACAGTGTAAGAATTTATAAAATTGGCCAACATTTGTCGAAGATGAACGAATGTATAGTGGCACAGTTTTTTTGACTCACTGTGTATATATAAAGTGTGGGCAGCCCGCAGTATTGAGCCTACGCAAACATGTGGACGTGGTAGGCCTACGGTGCATGCGAAGCGCTGTTATTACTGGTGACAATCAGCGGCTTCGTGCAGTTCCTGTGCGACAGATGCTTTTTGTATAACGTAATTATATTACAATTACGTTGCAACGTAAGTGTAATGTAATTGTATTTTGTTACAGCTAATGACAATGACACCGGTGACCATGCATCTGTGTGTCAGGCGGACACCGTTCACTCAGTTATTTTACACGATATTGCAACGTTACTTGCTGGTTTCGGGTGCCTGCTTTTTATGGCCGCTCGTCGTATGTCCGGCAGACATTCTGTTTTGCCTCTGTCCTGTTAATCTCCCAAACGGCCTAGAAACGCCTCGTCAAAAGTATACCAGAGATTTGATGTTAGGTCGAACTCGTGAAATTCACTCAGACATTTCGCCCCACCCCCCTAAATCTTACTGGGGTTAAAAAGTACAAAATTTGGCCTCAATTTTCGACCATAGTCGCCTTTAACGCACTCGAATCAGAGCAACACATCGCAAATCTAAAAACTTCTGTCTGGGCGATGATGATCGATCTTCGTTCTGACTGAAACACTGCCCACCTCTCCCCTAATTTTTACAGGAGGGTTAAATATTTCAAAATTTGGACTAAATTTAACATTTGAGGAGGGATCGTTTCGTGATGAAGCAACGAATGTAAATCAGCAAACCGCATTGAAAGTGCAAATGAATAGCCTATCTTCTTTGCAAATTTGATGTAAGTCGCTCCTCCAATTCTGAGATCTCGTGTCTGCAAAACAGGCGTTTAATAACTCAGCCTTGGGATGTTCGATTTCACTCAAATTTGGTACTTTTGTGCGTTACAAGCCGGGGAGTTTGCGCAAGTATTGAACTCCACATATCGTGAAATCCTACGTGGGGGTCCGCCCACAAATTCTTAATCTTTAAATCCTTATAACTCAGTCTTAAATTGCTTGATTTTTTTCTGAAATTTTGTATGCGGCTGCACTATAGGTCTGCAAAGGCCGGACAATTATTGAAATCCACCTACCATAAAAATCCAATATGGGGGTCGGCCCTCATATTTTAAACTTTTAAATCGCAACAACTCCGCCGCAGATTGATTTCACTCGAATTTAGAATGTTGGTGCGTTATTTGTCCACGGAGGACGCACAAAGATTGAAATCCACCTGAAATCCAAGGTGGGGGTCCGCCCCCAAATTTTAAATCTTTAAATTGCTGTAACTCAGCAGCGGATTTTTCGATTTGGTCCATCAAGTTGCAATGCACCGCAATTTCCACTTTTTCTAGTACTTTATTTTTTCACTGTGCTGTGCCTTTGCATATCTTGTTGCTGGAATCGAACTGTATTCAACTGCAATAGTGTTGTAACAAACCAGTGCTTACTGTTGCACATTTTAGGCCTATGGGTTTGTGTCAAGGAACTATATGGCAGTCGTATTTCAACTGATCATTGAAAAACCATTAGCGATGGGAAATGGTTCGTACATAATATTCTTTGATTACAGTAAAGCTTTTGACGCAATAGACCATAGAAACTTTTCGGAACCTTGCTTGATATGGAAACAGAAAACATTTAGTAGGTTAGTTGAAGAACTTTTTAATAACCAAAAAGCACTGTGAGATGGAATAGCTAGCTGACAGGCTGGTTTCGTAGAGGGAAAGGCACCAGACAGTTGGTGTAATCTCTCTCTCTCTCTTTGAATTTAATATGTACGCAGGCAACATTATGAGATTTGGAGAATAAAGAAATAAAGCTAGAGAGAGTGATGATTGGTGGACAGAGAATCACAAATCTGAAGTATGCTGATGACACAACCATAGTGGCTACATCTCCACAAACGATCAGACAGCTTTTAACGACTTGGTGTAGAAGTCAATGCACAGGGCAAATTATGATGATTATAATACACATTTGTATGTCGCCTAAGGTCGTAACTTCAGAAGCGGTGGCGGAGGAGGAGGTTAGATCATGTCATTGTCTGTCATTATGATCCAGGTGAAACAGATGAGTTTTAACTGTAACTGAAGAACTGTCAAGTACTGTTCTAGTGAATTCCAGACAGCAGATGCCGAGTAACGGAATCCACATGCCGCAAAGTCAGTTCTTCTGGAAGGTTGTGTCAGCAATGGAGCGCTAGAGGAGCAGAGGTTCCTAGCACAGTCACGTGTCTGTATGTGGCGCTTGACGTAGGCTGATGTTGCGGTGCTAGATAATGAGATAATGGCACAAGTAGACTCATTCAAGTTTCTGGATAGTTTTGATGACTACATCAAAGACATCAAAATACCAATCGGTATGTCAAACGAGAAGGTAGTTAAGTTCCAAAACACCTGAAAACACAAGAACATTCATGTAGCATTAAAGATAAAATAGTGAAGACCAAGGTCTGTGCGATTTTCTTGTAGGGAGTTGAGGGTTGGAGAATAAAGCAGTCTGACAGAAACAGAACGTTTGAAGTGTGTTGCTAGAGTAAAATACATGGAATATCATGGAAAGATCATCAGACAATGAATCTATACTGGAACAAACTCCCACAGGATCTGCGAAACGCAGACACTAGGGAACAGTTTAAGCGTAAGCTTAACAACTGGCTATTCGAGTGTGCGTACGGCAGAAGGCGCGTCTCATAGACGTTGACTGAAGGCGCGCCATATAGATGGATCCTACTTATTTACTTACTTACTGAATGAGTTAAACATTATGCATAATGGCTAAGGTTGCATTGCTGAAGTACTTTGACACGTGGTGCGTGGAAATGTGGCAAAACTTGCACTAACTGTGCTGGAGTGCACCCTAACCCAAACCTTAACCCGAATAGCGGACGTTCGGAATAGTGGACCTTCGGAATAGTGGGCCGCTACCCTATGGAAGACTAACGACATCAAGGGAAGATTAAAAGACAGTGGCTTAAATGACCATTCTCTCATGCGACGTCTCCAGTAGCCTCTGTCGGTTGTCACATTGTTCAGCTGTAAGTAGCCTTCCCCCATCCACTATATAAAGTCATCAAGCGGCTTGATGACTTTATACAGTGGACGGGGGAAGGCTATTTACAGCTGAAGAATGTGACAAGCGACAGAGGCTACTGGAGACGTCGCATGAGAGAATGGTCATCAGCTGTCGTCAGCCCTCAAAGAGGACGGTCGATCAATGAATGAATGAATCGTGTTACACAGCTGGAATGAAGGTCGAAATATTGCACTGACCTGTCGTAAGAAGCAGAGCCATACTGTACAGTAGTTTGCTGGGCGTAATGCATTGCAGCTGCTCTAGTCTAATAACACACACGACACTTCGGCAATATCCGGAGACAAGCAACACGCGTATCTGTCTGTCATCGCTTCGTCGCACTAACACAATACAATAATGAAATTGCACTATATCCAATTCAATCCTCTTGGCGTTCCGTGCAGTAATCACAGTTTGGTTAGTGTTTCTTCGATGTTTACTGTTGAACGCTTAAGCTTACTTCATTTATTACCGCGCTGTATGGAATGCAGACGCGGTTTAGCGATGAGCATTCTGTCTGTCTGTCTGTCTGTCTGTCTGTCTGTCAAACGCGTAGATTGTGGCAAAACGGAGGAAAGATCTGTCCAGATTTTTATACCGTACGAAAGAAAATTTAGCCTAGTTATCTGAGAAGGAGAATGGTTGGTGGGGGCGACCTCTTTTACCTGAAATTTTTGGTCAATCGGCCCCCGTTGGAGCGAAATCGCCGATTTTGAACCGATATTCGCTCGTAGCGCCTCAGCCGTAACACCTAGCGAAAAAGTTCAATTAATACTAATAGGAAGTCCACTACGCGCTTTCCAGTGAGCCTAAGATGATCATCGTATGTTGCCCCTACGTGGGTCACCAGTCGGCTGCAGGTCGAGCGCAGGACAGGGTCAGTTCGCCGGCCAAAGACCGGCGTTCCGCCAACTGTGCTACGCAACCAATCCACATGGACCAGTTTTTGGACCATTCGATAGATACGAGGTTAGAAACAATTTTGTAACAAATAGAGTAGGAAACAGAACAAAGTTCAAGAGGAAGTGTAAAGTACAATTTGCATTTATAAAGTGACAAGTGGGAAGAACTTGGAACTTTTTTGATTTAACGAAATTTCTAAATAATGTGAAGCATGGCATAGTTTTTTGCAACAGCTGAGCTTCTTATTATGAATATAAGAGACTGAACTGTAAAAATCATTGGCATATAATTCTGTGTGACATCACTGTTACGAAGAACTAGTCGTAACGCAGTCCAAACGCCCGGACTAAGTGCACCGCGTTTCGTCGAAAGACGGACGCACGCAGACTCGTGCGACAGCAGAGTTTAACGTCCAACTTGACAAATAAACATTTTGGAGACGAAAAAATCAGAAATAGTTAGCCGCGGGTTCTATGTCTTAACCATGTATACCACAATCACATGCATGCGTTTACGGTCTAATTTACATGGTGATAGACTAAGGCCTGGTTAGTGGTCAGCGGTGGACGTTGGACTTGGACATAGCATAGTCAGTGCACGGATCGGCTGACCAGCGTCCACATTGACGACAACGTATTATTGTGTCGTGAACGAACGACATGCGGAATTCATTTAGCGCGGACATCAGTGCCATGCATCCAGCTGCTGCTGAGGACAACCGTCGTCCCGCTCGCTGACGGACGGCCAGTAACAGAGATGATGCTAGGATTGTTAGCGGTATGGTACCGGCCGCCTGGCGCCCAGCGAGACTGCTTGGTTCTGTTTTGAATTCGGCGGCGACGAAGAGGAAACGTGAGGGATATCGGATCTGTTCAAGAGCTAATCTAGCACGCTCGTTCATAGCTGTTCATGTTCTTTGTCCTGTCAGTAAGACCAAATCGTCTCAACTCTGCAGATCAAACGCGTGCGCAAAAGCGTGCCGGTGCCAGTGGGAGAATGATAGGAGAGGACGCTGAGCCGGCCGGCAGCGATACAGATTGAGGCGACGTCGGCGGCCGAGCACAGATAGGCTGATCCGGTCGTTGGACGCGCCACCACGCAGTGCGAGCGCTGTAGGCCCACAGAGCAGTGATTAGATGGCTGATGGCCATTCACCGAATGCGAAGCTGTCACGGCCTGATACGCCTATTAACGTCCTCCTCAGTTTTGTCTGCATCTGCATCTGTAGCTCGCTTGGAAACAAGGATAGCGAGATGGCCAACACGATATTCCATGCAGTGATTCGTTTGTAGTATACAGCTTAATAAGTTTCTTGGAATAACTGCTATAAGTTCCTTGTTTGCTAAACTGGTTGGAAGATAGCTATGGAAAAAGAGGCGTTTACCAGACGAGAACGCAAGCGGAAACCTTCAAGACAAGAAACGACTGGGAAGGTGACTTGCATGAAAAGAGATCATTAATTGAAATATGGCGTTTGAAATGTAGATTTGGACAAAAATTATAAAGATACTTTAACGAACCACAAAACGAATCATGAGTAAGTATTTGAAACGGTAAATGAATAAAAGCGTCTGGACGTTGCTGCTATAGAAAGTTACAACAAATTCTTCGAGAATACGAACGAACTATAACAGAACCAGTACTGGCGTAGTATAGCCTAAGTTATGTGGCAAAGAGCCGGCTTCTAGCCTCAGATTGCAAAAATTCCGCAAATGCAAGGGCACCAAATTTTTAATGTTCACGTGGCTTAAATAGCCTCAGATCGCATAATTTTAAACAGAATTTTAAGAACTTTTATTTATAAACCCGGAATCATTGCGTGAGATTGATAGTCCCTCCGGCAACCGCCCCCATTGGTGCCTCGACACCGTGACAGGAACGCGTTTTGCCTTCGTTTGTAGTCTGCACATCTCTACTGTCGCTGTATTTTCATTAGCTGCAAGCAGCAGATTTAATAAATTTAATACACATTCGTCGGCAGATTGGATTCAATTCGTTTATACAAAGACACGTTTATTCCTGTATACGCCGATCGAATGGAAAATATAGACAATAGAAAACGTCAGTGTGAACATTCTGTAAGCACAAAATCTACATGCTGTGTGAAGTACGTAGTAAAATTATTATTTTTAATGTTCGTTGGAAGTAAATGTTAATAAAATTACCAGCAGTGTTCGTCGCGCAGTCACATTTTATGTTTGACTATAACTTTGGCTAATCTTCACCGATGTTTATAGTTTGTATATCTTTATAATGATGAAGAAATTCTCCATGCGACTATAACAAAATTTATCACATCACCCGATTTATGTGCGCACCTTATTGTGTGGTGCGAACTGGACCAGTCTGTTGTGAAATCGACGAGTGGAGGGGTCGTTCGTCGGCCTGTGTCGACGCTGAAGGCGGACATTTTGAACATTACTTATGATTGCTACTCTCAAAATAACAATGTCAAAATGGCAACACTGTAAGTTTTATAATTGGAGATGACTTTCTGCATCTCTTTTGCTGTGAACGTAAATGAACAGAGAATAATAGCGTTTTTAACTGAAAAGTGTTGTTATTTAAATTTACGAAGTAAGGTGCGCACACAATTAAGGTGATGTGGTAAATTTTACTACAGTCGCATGTAGAATTTCTTCACGATT
>Ga0049105_1000357_pt1 | contig 14908 bp, 7 predicted proteins | sample WorMetvaBAHAMAS1_FD_61260 | JGI IMG/M metagenome (GOLD analysis project Ga0049105, IMG submission 61260) | Worm MetaG Olavius vacuus BAHAMAS.1 | ecosystem: Host-associated > Annelida > Digestive system > Unclassified | place: Germany: Marburg | collected 2013-04-09
TCTAGTAAGACCCCTCAAATTTTAACAATTCCATTTCGTTTATTGCGAAATTCATGAATTTTTCGTTAAAAACACGTAAAATCATATGATATTTAATTAAATATAACAGTTAGTATCTGTTAAATGAATTTTAGGACATTAAATGTTCAAAATGTCCACCGTGAGCTGACACACATGCCTGAAGTCGGTGGTGGTAGTCTTTCACAGTGTTGTCAATTGCTTTCTCCGGTAACGCAGACCAAATTAACCAAAGTGCATTTTGAAACTCGCGAACTGGTGTTGGCTTTTGTTGCTGCTTTTGTTAAGACTCCAGCATTGCCCCCAAACCTGATAATCGAGTGGATTGAGGTTGGATGAATTGTGGCCACTCATTATAAGCGATGAAGTCAAGGCAATCTGACTTGTTGAAACTCCAAACTGGAAACGGTAAAAACGATAAGTACTCCTAGAAAAATTAAAGCCATTTTGTTAAATATTAAGATAAATCAACCAAAATTGGTAGACATGTGTGGATATACACTGGCAACAAATCGGCAAAATTTCACAAAAATATGCTTAGCCTAAGTGAAAATACAGCAAAAAGTTTTAGGGGGGCTACTTTTTTTGACTCACACTGTAGGGTATCGGCCGCGGCGCTAAGTTACTATAAATAATATTAACTGGAACATATACATTACCGGGTCATCCGGGTCAACGGGTCGATACGGGTCACGGGTCATTTAGTCCCGGGTCGGGTCTCGGGTCAGTACTGCTGACCCGGTTCCATCTCTGCTATACACTCTTCCCAGCGCCTCTGTATCTTCGGACTTCATGGCGCTATACAAATGTTGTTGTTATTATTATTATTATTATTATTACACTGTGTCGTAATAAAAGGTGATCCCAAAATAAATTGCTTAATTGAACAAAAACTTGTCCGTTTTTGTCTGAAGTTTTAGACATGCGAACTTTACAACAAATCAACAAGAAATGACATATTAGCTCAGAGAAATACATGACCACGTCAATTTTATGTATATTTACATAGGCTAATATGTAATATACAGAGTGGGCCAAAAACGGACCACTTTTTTAAATTTGTAACTTTCGTATTTCACGACATACAAATGTTTACCGTATATAAAAATTTTTAAGCTTAGTTCTTTATCTGGAATAAATTTGGTGTTTTGCATGTCGAGACGTTTAAATATTCTTTGCGCAATTTCAGTAAAAATTACTACACTAAACTGTAAACTTAGCGTTCACGTCGCACGGTCGTATTCTCCCATGTAGTCCATCTAGACTTTAGAGTTTATCGCGGTAGAAAACTTCGCACCGAGTGGTTCGGACCCCAGTCTGGCGAATTTTTCGGTGTTGGAAGCTTTGCGACAAAATTTATCGCCAGAAGATGCGAGACAATACTTGATAGTGTTAGTTTTGTAATGTTTGTTTGTTTATCTTCGTACTCATTACTACCAGATTTATGGTAAATAAAGTTATTCATTGGTCATACGGTTATTAGACGTACTGGGTCGCAATAGAAGGGGCACCGGACGAACTGCTAACGATCGATATGCTGACAGAGTTTTACAGACTGTTAACTGGTAGTAACGAGAGACACTGGGAAGCTATCGAATGTTCGTCCAGTGTCTCGCACTAAACAAACAAGAACAGCTCTCTAAACCGGTTCTCCGCTTGCTCTCTGCAGCTGCAACAGCAGCGGAGAAATCGCATGTTTGTGACATTACACATCGTTATAAATAAGGAAAATAATCGGTTGGAAAATAGTAATAATGATAATAATAATCTTCTTTATTATGGTTAAGACATACCGCTCAGCCTTACAAGCAATTACACAACAGCCTGTCACGCAGGACAGCAACAACAACCAGGTTTAGCACGGCGGGGGGGGGGGCGATAAGCAGCCAAATACGAATGGCGCTAAGTTGCTAACGATCCGACCACTTAGGTCAGGCTCATAAGCATTCACCAGATGGCGCCACCTGAGCGAGGGACACACATCTGATAACAGCTTACTACTCAATTTATCGACCCCGAAAGGATGAAAGGCTGAGTTGGCCTCGTTGGTTGACCTGCAGCGGACGGTTTACCCACATAAGTGGTCTCCCGTCAGCTGCATGTCAAGCGCAATACAGGGAAAGTTCGTCGGCGAATACCGACGTTTCACCACTGTGCTACGCCAACCAACCTGTCGATTATTTATATTAGGCCTGATTGAGGCGTAGAATGTGATACCAAAACAACACTGTTCACTGCACTAAACCCGATTCTGAGCACATGGTGTGTTTTATGTATACGTATAATCCAAGGATTTTTGCAGTATTTGAATCCAGTTTTACTAAAACCCGGCGTTGCTCAAAGTGTACATGTAGGATGGCATCACATTCACGATTTAGGGACTATTGCTTTTGAAGATACTAAGGCGCGCGAGTCCTTCCTTCTGTAATGGCGGGTTTTACTATCTATTTATATGAACGCTGGTGAATTTTTAACCACTGGCTATTCCACGTCTGTCGACGTGATTTCTATCAATCTCTCCGTCTTCCTTTACGTACATTGGTGGCCGACAGTAAGATCGCCCAGCTGTGAGGCCATACCAAGTTCGACCCAGCGTCCGGATCTCGATGCTGATACTGTAGGCCTATAGGCCTATCATATCGTTTTATAGGCTTATGACTTGACTTAACTTGACTTAATGCCCTAGCAACGAAAACCGAGCTGCCAGCCCAAGTTGCGTACAACGTTCCTGCACTGGTTTCTGTCTTGTAGCGGCAACAGGCCTCTCTGATTATTGTCACAATCACAATCACACAATCACAATGAGGTATTTGTATAGCGCCCCTTACAGAATTGGACAGCGGCGCTGAACAGTAAAAAGTTAATCCACTTCTTCATTGGTCTTCCTTAAGGTCGACTTCCTGCGACGTAACCATATGGCCCATAAAATTAGTCTCTCTGCCAGCATATCCGCTATTATAACTGCTTTTGATTTCTCTTTACTCGGCATAACAGTATTACAGTAACCGCGTTAACGTGTCGAGCCACTATGCCTGTTAAAATTGCACCCAAGTTTCCAGACAGCTAAATATAATCTCGGCGATTCACTTCTTGTCAGACATACGATATTACGTCGTATAGGCGTGTTCAGTTGTCGATCCCAGTAGAGACGGATACATGTAGTTAGGTCTAGTCTAACTGCACAATCATTTGCGCCACAATGGAGCATGTTCGGCCTGTTTGCATACTTGCTGCTACACTTTCGAGTGTAAACTAAACGGAACTCATGCAGTCATAACGATTCCCGTGGTGGTAGTGATGATGATGATGACGATATGTTGGCCTAATAACACTTCTATTCTGTCGAGCAAGTGCGCGATTTTTTATCCGCATTTTGACAGCAGTGTTTTAGTTGCTAAGTTTGATCGTGCTAGCAACAGAACCGCTGACTATACACTACACCGACCGCCTCCAAGTCCATCGATTTTCACAGCAGACTGAAGCCGCCTCTGCGCCACTGGTTATTACATTCACCAGATGTCGCCACGTGGCGGCGTAACATTTTGCTATCAATGGCCCGTTCAGAACAGCTATTGATTGATACTATCGACAGTATTGCCGTCTAGAATGCCGTGCTGTAGGCTTACAATGTATATAGGTTGCTTCATGCAGAAATGTTTCATCTTCGGCAGAAATCACGCAAAATTTGACTTCAGGAAAAGCAGAACAGCCTCCTCAAGTTCCTCCCAACAATGCGTAGGCCTATAGGCTATTGTAGGATTGTTGAGCTTTGTCGTTATGGCATATTTCGACATCGACTGATGTACTCGACTTTCTCCGCGCTTTCTACGAGCTCACTGTATCATTATCAGGCCGCCCGACGACACTGGACCGGTCTTATATTTCACTGCTGTTCCTTTTTAACCATTAGGCTAATACTTTCCCAGCCCGCGCAGCGGCGCTCCCGCCAAAAGTTTATCAGAAATTGGGTTCTAGGTTAAAGTTGCAAAATAATTCATTCGGACATTTCGCCCATCCCTCCCTTAATTTTTACAGGGGGGGGGGGGTGAAGGTCAAAAAGTTCGAAATTTGATTTGGCATCAATTTTCGATCGCAATTGCCTTCGACTCGTGTCGAAACGGAACACAGTGAACTGTACAGATGTCACAAACACACCTCAGGCGTGTCCACAATTTTGGCCACTAGTGTGTTTAAACTTCGGAGTGTCGATGATTATTCTATGCCCTGCCCGAATGTCCACTCACCTCTGTGAACTATGTCTACTTGAAAAACGGGTCGGAAAATTATCTAAAGTAGGCCTATCAATAACTTAGCCTTGCACTGCTCGACTGTGTTGAAATCTGACACGCTGGCGCATTGCGGGTCCACAGAGAGAAGTTGTAAAAAAATGTTGAATTTGTAGGCCTATAGGCTGGTGCACTATGACCTCGTAAAACCCAGCACGACTGGATCAACCGGCGGCCTTAAAGTGACAATGTATAGCTCACTGCCGCCATTTCAATTAGTATTCTGCATTTCATTATTTATTATTATTATTATCAAAAGTGTACTGACTAGAGCAACGTTATCGCCACAACGCTGTAGGCAGGCCCATAGGCAAAGGGGAGGGGTGAGCCAAGAAAATCAAACATAAGAGTTTCCGTTGTCCCCCAATGACGGAATGGCTAACAATTTTTTTTATATTTTGTAGCGGTACACTCGTGGTATTGTCTTATTAGTAGGTTCAATAAGTGCCGTTAAAAAGGGTTATGACTAAAAAAGTTGCCAGCATATTGGTAAAAAGTTCGCTCCCCCCTGCGGAACATTTCTGGCTACGGGCCTGGCTGTAGGGACAATTTATACAGTCGGTCTAACGAATGATGGCTTGTTTTGGTCGTTTATACAATCTGAAGCAATTGTTTCATCATCATCATTATCATCATCATCATCAGCGTCAGCAGCTCAAAGCGTCGACGGCCATAGCATATTCCTTTCAGGTAAGACAGCCGTGCATCTCGTGGATGATGAGTGTGGGCGGCTTGGACGTCTCTGTTGTGAAAATAAGTTCGTTCTTAAGATAATGACGCCAATAACGAATGAAGGACATCTGTTCACAGAAATCGCAGAATTCTGATGAGTAAAAACTAGACCTCTCATACACCGGGATTATCGTACTTTCGTACTACTGACGACAGAGTACAAAACAACACGGACAGCTATCTCTAACGTCAAAACACTGGCAGACACACACACATAGTCGTATTGAGATCTTTATTTGTAATGGATAAATGCAAAAAAAACAGAACGACAGTGCAACGTCCGGCAAAAACAAACACGACGTAGGCCTACAGGAACAATGGCAACACAGACATCAAATCAAATAACACATACAAAACGTCATCAGTCATAGAACAACAGAACGAATAGGATTCCTATTTTTTAAAGACAAAAGTTCCCTGCATTGTCTATACGGAAGTATTTCACACACATTATCTTCCTGAATTAGTTTAATTCTTGTCCACATCTATGAATTTTTTAGTCCTAAATTTTTCAGATCATTTTTATCATGCACAGTCAACTACCGTTCTCCATCTATATTCTTAGCACCTTGGCATGATGTTTAGCATTTTATGGACGTTCAGATAGTATACGAATGATCGTCATGTCTTAATTAGAGCACGTTACAAAGATTGTTATTATCTGCCCATTAGCTACAGCATATAGCATTGGACAGACTATAAAACATGTCTGCGTCTGTCAGTCTGTGCGCACTCTCACGGTCACATTTCTTGATCGATTTTCATCAAAATTGGCACATACGTTAAAAAAACCCAAAAGTAAAAACGAGTTCGTTGGGGTTAACATCGCACCACTATTCCCCCATTTTGCCCCCAAAACCCCCATTTTTAGGCCAAGAAATCGTGAAAATCTATGCAAATATTACAGTGAGTTAGCATTCGTTCATAACTTTGATAAATGCTGGCCCAATTTTACAATTCTTTCACTGTTGTATTCTCCAAGATATGTGCAACAAAACTCATGCCACAACGCCCATCACACCTTACATGTGTCGTTGCGCTATCTTGCAACAAAACTCATGCCACAACGCCCATCACACCTTACATGTGTCGTTGCGCTATCTTGCAAAACTTAAAATTTAAAATTCAACCACTTTCAGTTACAGCTTTTACAAACCATAGTGTTACAAACCCTAGTTAAAAATCAATATTGTACGTATTTAATGTTATTAAAATTTAGTGGGTTACCATGGTTACCATTTCCGGTTTATGCGGCCGTACCCTTGCATTTACGTGCTGTCCGCGACAAGAAAGAGACAAGACGTACCAGAACGTCTGCTGCAGACACACTCGACTTTTAGCAAATCAGTGATGGTGTCTATGGATGTGTCTAAGTTGGGGCAAATGGACGTGATTTATATCGATGCTAGAGTGAAGATCAATGGCGCATACTGCCGTGAGGTGCTTATGACTCAAAAGCTACTGCCTGTCATGCGTGAGATCTTGGCGAGTTCTTTCTCTTCAAGCAAGGCAATGTTCCTGCTCACCGAGCGCGTGGGCCAACCAACCTTCTGAAACAAGACACCTGCGTACATTTCACCAGACCTTTTGCCACCCAACAGCACAGATCTGAACCCAGTTGACTACAAACGTATGGCTGGATAAAGGCAACAGCGGGTATTGCAACTTTATGATGTCGATAAACTGAAGCAGTGCTTAATCGGAGTCTGGCATTTTGAGCAAAGCGTCATCGATGACGCAATTGATGAGTGGCGCAAATGTCTCTGCGCGTGAATTTGTATAAAAAGAAGACCCTCTGAGCATTAAATTAAAACCCAATAATGCATATGTTGTTTTGCTTATCATGTTTATTAATTTTATGAACATTAAGCAAGTGTTATTGTGTTAAATGCAGCAGAATTTCGCAATTTTCGATCTCTTATCTTTCGCAAGGTAGTGCAGCAACACACCTAAGGTGTGGTGGGCAATGTGGCATGAGTTTTGTTGCAAGTTTCTTGGAGAATACAACAGTGAAAAAATAAAATCTTCCAACATTTGTCAAAGTTATGAACGAATGTATAGTCGTACAGTTTTTTTTGACTCACTGTGTATATCTGCCTTAAATTTAAGGCGAATCGCCAAAATTTTCGCGTCTTATATGAAATCGGGTCGAAGAACACGATGTTGACGTCAGATCTTAGACCGGAAGTAAAAATGTGGCCGTATCGCGCATGCGCAATGAAAAATATGCAATATAACCGTTATTTAATGGCGGAATCGCCACAAGTTTGTGGACTTGGCTATGGGGCGATTACCACGTTCTACAAAACGTATATTTCTAGTTGACTTTAATTTTAATTTTATGCATATGCCATGTTTTTTTGCATTCTCCATAAACTACATTAGCTTACTGTTTACGTTGTACCGTGCTAGTTGCGTTCGACAACTTTTATTAAAGAATTTGATAATGATGATGATGATGATGATACGTGCCGTCTGCTCTGTGTGATACTGTTCAGATAGCGGTTGAAAGCTTATCTCTTCGGACATCATCTGAAGCCCTTGTGGCGTTTCTGCGATTATGGCGCCGTCTACAAATGAAATGACTTACTTACTTGCCGAAAATGTTTTAGATAAGTAATAACTAGGTTATAGTTAAGAAATAACTGAAAGATATAACTCAAGAATTAAACGAAGAGCATGATTTCGTGATCCGCAAACAAGTTAGAAAGTGATACGAAGGCGGTCCAGTATATGAGTGGTTCAGATTCGTTAGTATTGAATTTCGAACTCTATAGCTTGCATATCAAACTTCACGGATTTCCTAGCACTGCCGTGTGTGGTAGTTGCAGTAGTCAAGACAGGTGGAATGTCGTATTTCGTCTGTGCTCTATGACTCTCTGAACAACGACAACAGCAACAACAACGACATAGCAACGAGTTGAGCAGGAGGCGACGAAAATTGCTGTGGTAGCTTGCGAGTAGAGGCAGCAGGCTTGCTTGGTAAACAGAGTAGGCCAGTACACTGAGTGATTCTAACACGGCATAGATCATATCAGTATCGGAGGACATTGTTACGGCGGCAGAGGAATGTCTGGAGCTGGTCGCAAACACACCTTGAAGGCATGTCATCGTCGCACGTGGACAGGTAAATAGCAGGTAGAGAATGAACAGGTAGATGGAAAGGTAAACCGTTGATGATGATGACGATGAAGACAATGACAGCGACGACGACGATGATGACGACGACGATGATGACGACGACGAAGACGATAATGATGATTATGACAATAATTATGACGATGACGACGACGGTGACGACGATGATGACGACGACGAAGACGATAATGATGATTATGACAATAATTATGACGATGACGACGACGATGACGATGACGATGACGATGACGATTATGACGACGTTGACGACGATGACGATGACGACGATGACGATGACGACGACGAAGACGATAATGATGATTATGACAATAATTATGACGATGACGACGACGATGACGATGACGATGACGATTATGACGACGTTGACGACGATGACGATGACGATGACGATGACGATTATGACGACGTTGACGACGATGACGATGACGACGATGACGATGACGATGATGACGTTGACGACGATGACGATGACGACGATGACGATGACGATGATGAGGATGACAGTGTGCTTAGGAAGAGAATGGAATTCAGCAGGTAGAGAATGATTAGTGCAACGTGTAGACGTAATGAGTCTAAGGATCTACTTTCACACGCACACGATGATCGATGAGGCGACACACTTGAACCCTGGACACTACCGGTCAGTTTCACTGGAACCCTTTTGTGACGAGCTCGTGACCTTCGTACGAGTGACGCGGCCAAAACGACGGCAAGGACAGTCAGAAGTGGAACCGGAAGTAGTACAGCGAGGCAGACGATGTACCAGTAATACACGACTGAGTACTCGAACGACGCCATCAGTTCGTCGTCCAACTGAGACACTGACGCTGTTCAGTTCGTCATCCAACTGAGACAATGTCACTGTTCTGTGCTCTCGAACGACGACATCAGTTCGTCATCCAACTGAGACACTGTCACTGTTCTGTGCTCTCGAACGACGACATCAGTTCGTCATCCAACTGAGACACTGTCACTGTTCTGTTCGTCTCCACGTTCGCACTGTCGACCAACTGCCACGATACACTGCTCGTCTGATGCACATAGTCGACCTTACCGCCAATCTCAGCAGCTGCTGCAGTGACTGTCGACCAACTGGTAGGCGAAGAACTGAGGCAGGGAACTCACGATGCAGATGATGTGGATAGCAACGCAGACGAACATCTGACGACAACGATCTCGACGCTGATGCTGCTGCTGTTGATGATGTTGTTCTTGTTGACGACGACGATGATGATGATGATTATGAAGAAGAAGATGAAGAAGAAGATGATGAAGAAGATGATGAAGATGAAGATGAAGAAGAAGAAGATGAAGATGATGATGAAGATGAAGAAGAAGATGATGAAGATGAAGATGATGATGATGATGATGAAGATGAAGAAGATGACGATGAAGATGAAGAAGATGATGAAGATGAAGATGAAGATGAAGATGAAGAAGAAGATGATAAAGATGATGATGAAGATGATGAAGAAGAAGAAGATGGAGATGATGATGAAGATGAAGAAGAAGAAGATGAAGATGATGATGAAGATGAAGATGAAGAAGATGATGATGATGATGATGATTTTGAGTGTGGTTTGAATGATTTCCTCTGTTCGTCTGATGGTGCTCGGTCCTCACATGTGAGAAGTCTTGACTGGCAGACAGACGCACGGCGGTATTCAAACTCATCGTCAACAGCAGCCACAGACACGTGTATGACAGCCACTCGCAGGCAGCTGCCGCGTAGCCGTCTGTCCACTGTAGCGAATCTATCACGTGACCTGTGACGTAATCCGGAAGTGCCCGGATTGCGGCGCAGGCCAGCCACAGGTCAGAGGTCAAGGTCAACCATAGCAGGAAAACATCTGACGTCACGTCGTTATGGCAACGAGTTGGCGTCCTTAGTAATAGTCTGGCTAGTAACCAGGTCGCGAGCGTGTCGCAGACAATGCCGATGATTACAACGACCGGAAGTAGATAGTAGACGGGGTCTCGGCCGAGTGCCAGCTGCTGGAACCACCACGTGATCTCTTCGTCGGCATCATCGTCGGAGTTGGGCAGTGAACAGTTGAGCTGTGATAGCCATAACAAAGATGACGATGATGATGATGATGATGATGACGGTGATGGTGATAGCTGGAGTTGACCAATGAGAGCGAAGCAGAGTGACGTCGTTGTGTTGCCATGGCGACTGCGCAGGTGCTCGATGTCAGGCTCGAGTGGAACTGGCAGGGTAACAGCACGTGACCAGGCGACAACAGGTGTCAACACAGGCATTGACAGACACTGCAGGCCAGGTACCTTTACACACCTGAACACAGAAAACAAAAATAACAACAAATCATTTTCTGATGTTGTATGACAGGCAGACGACGCTTTCGTGGACTTAGTAAAGGCTTATTGCTATTTTAGCCACGTTAAAAATTTCTTGATTGATTGATTGATTGAACGGCAGTTGGATAGTTCCGCTATGTTCACGCGAATGACTGTAATTCCCAGAACCCAAACCATGATCGGCGAACAGGAAGACTGTTCCAGGAGACCAGAGATTACGCTGTGTGCATTCAAGCAACGATTGAAGACCTATCTGCTGCACATCTGATGAGTTGACGAACAGACGTGACATTCACCACAGCCCGGTGCTACCTTCCTGTGATTCCAGCGCCGCATCTAAAACTTAATACTTATTTACTTACTATTCACAGTAGTAGTTTTTCCTGAAGTTCTAGGTTTAGGCTTTAAACCTCGCGCTGCATTCTCATTGTGCTTGTAACCAAATCAACTAAAGATGACGCCAAACACTAAGCGATTAACATTCTAACTCAAGTCGCAGTCAGTTTCAAGTTGGAAGATACGGTCAGATGTTAATGCTTTTAATGAAACATTTAACACCGCCATTAATAGAATATTCGTGAGTTCTGTTTTCTAAATTATACAAAGTTAGTGAATTTTTGAAATCACTTTTTAAGATTTATTAAAATTCGGTGTCCACACAGCAGTCTACTCACTGTAAAACCCACTACAAGTATGCATTAAACTCTATCACTTTTTTCTTGATATTCCTATGTTCTATTTTAAACGACATGATGTCACTTCAGTCTGTTCCTATGTGGACTAGTTTTTTCAAACACGTTGTGCACAAAATACTACAGCGATGAGCCCACTGCTATTTTTTTGCACTTCGTTTAGTCTTTATTTCATTTGCTCTTTTAAAAACTTGACAGCATCTGCAGTGAGAGGCGGTACATAATGAAATTAAACGAAATGAACTTTTCGTTACTGCGGGGAACAGTCTCGCCATAGACTGGACTACTGTAACGCAGTTCGTTTATTATTCATTAGCGCCGAGCGCTCACAGTTCTATCGGTGACGTCACTCTGACGTCAACGAAGTTAAATTAACACAGAGTGCCCGATAGCCGCCGTTATCCGGCGCGACAAAGACAAAATATTTAGTAGTTGTGGTGATGGTGGTGGTAATAGTAGTAGCTAGCAGAACTTGCAGTGGTATTACTGGTGCTCGTATTTGAATTATCTAAGCCTAAATTTTAGTTATATTAGAGATCAGTAGCTTTAATAGTTTGTTTCTTTTATTTACTTTCTTTCAGATTGTTTGCTTCTCTGCGTCTTAAAACAGACGCCAGTTTTATTTATTATGTGTCATAATACAAGTAAAATTATCGAAATGTCAAAACATTCCATTGAACTAAATTCAAATTTATAAAAATGTTTGTAAAGTGTAAACGTGATTTTATAAAAATAATAATATGTTGTATATACTGTTTTAACTGCATACATTTGGTCTGTTATTGAAATAATGCAGATTATTGACAGTGTAACTTCTGTTATTCAAACTACAAAAATAGACCTATGAAATTTAGTCTTATAATCGTAGTGCACAATTCTATTTAATATTACGAAATATTGTCAATATTTTTGTCAGTTCAGTTTTCTCGACGCTTTTCATTAACGAAACGTGTAAACTGATTACTTCAGCAGTCAACACCCAGCCTGATCGAATGTGTGAGCTTCCTTTTCATTTTGTTTTATTTTGTTTTGCTCATATTTTCAAACAAACAGTAGCCTGCTATTTCTCACTTTTTGCTGTTTTTGTATTTAGCGAAATAAGTTCAATATAGCCCGTCATTATCCCATCAGAACTGCACTGGACTTGCGCTGAAATCAGCGACGTGTTTTTAAATTCAGAAAACGGGGCCCAACAACAGGGGTCCTGGGACGGAGTCCAGGGGTAGAGCCCTTCTGGGCTAAACAACATGCGAAGATAGTGATGAACTGCTGATTATCGTGCTCGTAAAACACTTTTTAATGATTTATGCGTACAGGACGACTTTATTGGCGTGATGGAGTATAGCCCCCTCCCCCTAAAACGCCTTTGGCTGAAATTAAAGACACATTTCTTTGTCATTGGTTAAAAGCCTTGGTTCTGTCCGTGACGAACCACGTGAGACGTCTGTGGATGAAGCAAATATTGTGTTTCTGTTATGTGAAAACCTACGTCATTGGGACGATCTCTAGCATCTATTTCCTTATAGGTGTTTTTCTATTCCTACTGAATGCACACTAGAATGTTAGCTGTGTGCAGTTTTGGCTTTGTATGCAACGTTACTGAAGCTTTGTCGACTAAAGACAACCATCGCCCGGCAAGTAATTAGTTTGACTTACACTGCCTGACTCCGTCTCCGTATCTCTGTCTGTCTGTCTGTCGGTATCTCTCTCTCTGTGTGCTTGTATGTCATTCTTCCGAGGCAGCAGATGTTAATTATGATGTTGTCAAACGTCAGATGTCACTCTGACGTCATTATGACGTCACTGTGACAGTGGCTGACAGTGATACGTAAAGAGACGCAGCTAAAAGGCTATATACACTGCGTCTCAATAAAAGTTACGACAAATTTCAAATCGCTTTTATTACTAACAAAACGTGTTGCATTTGAATGCCACTTTCACCATATTTACTGATATTTAATCGACATAACTGCTGTAAATCTCAACAAACTTCGCAGCATAATTTCTGAGATACAAGATAAATGTTCAAAATTCTGTGTAGTAAAATCCACATTTTCAGTATGCGAATTTGTGCACAAGAGTATCATCCTATATGGAACCAGGAAGAGAGAAATATCCGATAAGCGACTTATGTACTCGCTCAGCGTTCTCAAAGTCTGTCACGGTCTCAGTTGGCGTGTCGACGCTTGGAACTACTCAACTCATATCGTGAAGCCAGATGCAAAAATTACTGATGCGTATTACCGTAATGTCTTACTCGCTCAGAACCTTCTGCCATTCATCCGTTTCATGGCTGGATAAACGTTCACATTTCAGCGGAACAATGCTCCGGTACACCAAGCGCCGGATACAGCGGAGTATTTCGTCTCAACAGACACCTGCTATCAGAAGGGACATCTTATTCGGGAAGCATGAACACGGCGCACTGTGACTTCTGATATGCGGCGCCTCAGATAAACACTTACTTACTTACTTATTTTCGATAAAAAAATTGCTTATGACTTTGAAACTACTCGTCAAATTTTGATGCATTTTACACACTGATGTATCTTAGTCGGTTCTACAAATCGAATAAAAGTTGACATTATTTGACGTTGATTTTTAACTTGAAAACAGCGTGTAGTTTGCGCGCCTTTCAGACATAGTTCAATAAAGAGCACTCGAGGGGGCGCAGATGGCAGATCTTCGCCAAGGCGGATCGGATCCGAATCCGCAGTCCGGGATCTTAAATCTGGATCCGCATACGAATAACCTCTAAAATTTAACGGGGACTTTGTGGCCCAAAGATACAGTCATGGTAAAAATTTCATGAACATCATCATCATCATCATCACCATCATACAGCATTTGTAAGGCGTTTATTACAAACTGGCGTAAGAACACAGGTGCAGAGCAGTACAAAGTTGCAGTAAAACTGAAAAACGGTAAAACATAAAAAATGTGCGCGAGATAGACAAAAACAGAAATTAATAATGGTATCTACTGAATATGGAATGATGCCAACTTATAAAGATAAGGTTTTAACTTGTTCTTAAAATCACTTGTGTCAGAAACAGTGCGCCAGGGAGAGAGTTCCACGACGCTGGGCCAGAGAAAGTGAAGGCCCGCTCTCCCAACTTAGTGCGCAGCCGAGGTGTGATGTAGCTGACCGTCTCAGAGAAAGAGCGCAAGCCACAGCGAGTCACTGTAGACGAGGTAGGCTGCACAACATCGGCCAGATAACGTGGAGAATTTTCAACTTGAACGCAGAGCTTGTAAGTAATTCTGTAACGAATTGGTAGCTAGCTAGTGCGTCTAAATAACACATGGGTGAGACATGTTCGCATCGGGTTCAAAATCAACGTGCCGCAGCATTCGGCACACGCTGTAGTGGTTCAGTAATTATAGTCTGAGGTACAGCTGTTAGAACTGAATTGCAGTAATCTAGCCGAGATGCGACGAGTGCCGACACCAGGTGGATTGTAACTTCCGGTCAACACGTCGACGAATGTGTCGCAGTCGCCGTAGTTGATAGTAGCACACAGCGGGCACTTTGTTAATACATACATACATACAAATAAATTTATATAGCGCCAAAATCGTAATCAGAGGCGCTGGCGCAGGGTGACTAGACAGTAAAAGCAGACTGGAAGAAATATGACTTAAGTTGACGCTTAAAGGTAGAGAGTTTCTCCAAAGAGCGAATATGTACCGGTAAGGAGT
>Ga0049105_1000358_pt1 | contig 14906 bp, 7 predicted proteins | sample WorMetvaBAHAMAS1_FD_61260 | JGI IMG/M metagenome (GOLD analysis project Ga0049105, IMG submission 61260) | Worm MetaG Olavius vacuus BAHAMAS.1 | ecosystem: Host-associated > Annelida > Digestive system > Unclassified | place: Germany: Marburg | collected 2013-04-09
AGAAGGGGTCGTCCCCCACCAACCATTCTTCTTCTCAGAAAACTAGGCTAAATGTTCTTTCGTATGGTATATAAATCTGGACAGATCTTTCTACCGTTTTGTCACAATTCACGCGTGTGATGGACGGACAGAATTCTCATCGCTAGACCGCGTCTGCCTTCCATGCAGCGCGGTAAAAATGTGGGGTGGGTGTGGGGAACTGCCAGTGTGTCAAATGTGGGGATATATGGGGAATACGCTACATGGGCTACATAGTCTCGCTATGGTGTACTGGTGTTATGATGCCGGTTTTCGTGCATCGACTGTAGACCTTACTTTGGTGCTGTTTTAGCTTGTATTTTATACTGTGTACTATATAGTGCTGTATATTAGTGTAATGAAAGCCTCCACTTGTATGGAATTTATCGTCGTCTGGAGAGAAATTGAGATATCAATAAACGACAGTTTTTGTACAAAGTACTAGCACTCACTAGCAGGCCTATCTAGCTCATGCATTCATCACAAATATGGTGGTAGCAGTTCAGCAAAATTTTATTTTAACAGTTGGTAGAGCGAGGAGGGGTATGGGTGGGTTGGCACCATGTCTAGCTCCCTTTTCCCTTTCGAAAGCATCTTTTGCAAATTAGAACATGTCCTATTCCTGAAAGTTTTCTTTTGCAAACGGAGCACTGTGATTGGTTGAAAGCTGCTATGCTTGTAAACAACATAAAGTGGTCAGACGAAAATGTTATGCTTGACCTATACTGATATGTTGGTCATGTGAAAGCGAGGCGTTCCATGCATAGTGAAATTTATTAGTAATTGTTTCAAAGTTATATTTTTGGAGTATTGAAGAGGCGGGCAAAGAGACTACACGCCTGCTCTCGTATATTTCCTGTACATTACATTACGTAAATATACTAGAAGAGTACTCGTTTAGTACTACTAAATACTAATACCACTACTACAGCACTATTTTATTTTAACAGTTGGTAGAGCGAGGAGGGGTATGGGTGGGTTGGCATGGTTAGTATTTGGTTGTTGTTGTTTATCGTTGATGTTGTTTTCGTTGGAGTTCTTGTACTATAACTACAACTACAGTTACTACTGCTATTACTACTACTGCCACTACAATAACATATAACTACTACTGCTACTACTACTGCTACTACTACTAGTGGTACCAGTACTAAGGACCGCTAAACTTTCAGCGTGGACTTTCCAGTGTGACAGGTGTAAAACTAGTTTCAAGTTAGTCACCCAGTGTATGTGCTTTCTGAACAAATGGTCAGGCATTTTACAGTTGTGACAGTTGTCTACAGGTACACATATGTTAGTTAGAGTGCTCAGCTGACAGTTAAATTAACAGTTACTTAATCAGAAGTTTAGCATACAGTGCAAGGAACTGTCTCCACTGTTGGCTACTAAGCATTCGATGTGCGTGGCCCGATGGTGTGGAACTCTTTGCACGACGACCTCTGCACAGCAGGACTATGTCTCCTTCAAACAGGGTGTGCAAACTTGGCTATTCTCTGGGTACTAGTGTACATAGTGCATAAGAGACTTTTGCAACAATTGCACTATATAAATCGACGTTTACTATACCATACCATACCATTTGCCTCTGATACTTGCCTAGACAGTGTTACGCTTTTAATGACAGTTGATTTAATTTCTGAAACCGATTGTGTAAACCTAAACCTTAGGTTATGTATGCTTTACCCGGTTTATGTTTTTTTGTAGAATTAATGCCATGGCAGATGATGGAGTTTCAACTAATAAAAAGGTAGCTGCCTAGTTGCATGTTGTCATATTACCACAGCAGACTTTTAATAAGCTGATTTGACTCTTGTCTTACTTATGTTCAAGTTAATATTGTTGCAGCAAAAAGTTGGGCAGCAAATGCTGATGATGATAGCAGTGAATCTTTCTTCATCCTGTATACGATAACAGCATAACAGTTGATTAGGCTATGCTCGTAGAAGGTGGCACTGTTGTGATGTTGAAATTTTGTCTTTATAGCATATGGCAGTCAGTAGGTCACTAAAATTCATTACAAGTAAGCACTGCGCAGAAAACTGTATATTCTGAGGGTCATGTCGAATAGACCAGATCCTTCTGCTGCTGGGTGACATAATAGCCAACTGTGCTAGGTTATGGATGTTCTCATGTTTAGATTGCGGTCCCCTTCCCTCCGCTAGACAACATCCGAGTTATGGTGATTGTCTGGAGGTTAAGAGTGAATACTGTCAGAACTGCTCTGTGCTGGTGCTCTGTGCTGGGTTGTGTGACACAATGTTCACAGTCAGCAGCACACTCATGTGAGCAGTTCTTACAGGTCCAGCACATTGGGTTTGTCACATTGGGACCCTTATGCCATGCATAGAGGGGGTTGCCTAGTGTTGTATTATTGTAACATGGTGGAGTGGTGCTGGTGGGATTGAAGCCTAACCTGAAGGACCAACTGGTTTCCTTCAGTGCTTTGACACTGTTGGTTTCGTCATATGACCTGTAAAAATCGTCCCCGATATGACCTATAATGTGTTGAGTGGGACGTTAAGCCTCTACACTACTTCTTTAGATTGTGGAGTAATATCTTGTTTTACATAATATTTGCACTGGAACCAGACTCATGCGATGTGTTTGGTTTGGCTAGGAAGATCATTGCAGAAGAGACCAGTTACATTATGTTGGGTTCAGTGTTAACTAGCTGCAACTGTTACAGTTATTGTCATGTTAACAAACTTGTTTTACAGCCCTTATTCCAGCACAACCCAGATGAGCCAGTATCTCATATGTTTTTGACTACTTCCTACATTACAAGATATGGTGATATAAATACTTAATACAGTTGAACAAGTTTAATTAATTTTTTTTGTTATTGTTGTTACTAGATGCGATTAAGTCGAGAGAAGGATGAATTGTGGAACACCCCACGAGAAGACCTAGTTAACAGGTTATCTCATATATGTAAAATGTAAATGTTATTTTCTGGTTATGCAAACTTTTTATGCTGTTGGTATATAGGTGTATTTTTATCCTTTAGAAAAGTTTGAAGATTGTATGTGTTTTTTTTCTGTAGAGTGATCCGCCAACAGCAAGAAATAGACGACTTGACAGCGAAGCAAGCAAATGATACTAGTATGTTTCTGTGCTTATTGTTCATCTGGTTGCTGTATTTCTGTTTTTGGCCATGCATCGTAGACTGTGCAACATTTGCTATCAAAATGTCTGTCCATTTTTCTGTCCTTCCATCTGTCACACTTGTGAGTGATGCCTAAATGGTTATAGGTATCAAAATACTTGTCACACTGTACGATAAAGTTGTACTTTTAGTTTGCTTATGTCAAATTTCACAATCCTGAATTTAGGTGCTGATTGCCAAGTTAACCTGAGCAAAACCAGGCAACATCTAACCTCCGCAATGCATTTAGATAGGCAGTTGATGTAAATCACTAGTGATTAAGAAATTGCTGAGAGGCTTTTGCTGTAACTTTTGATCAGCATATCTGTAAAGGGTCACTATAATTCAGAGTACACAAAACTACACGTGGGAGTTACCTTCTGATTACAGTAGCTTGCATAACATTAATTTTCAACATGAAAATGGCAAATGTTTATGTTTGTTTCCGGCGTCGTTGCCATTGCAACATTATCTAAACGCCAAATGCCGGCCGGGAATTTTAATCGAGTTCAGTAAGTGTTATCGCTTATAATTACGCTGTTATTGACTTTAAATAAAACACATAAGTGTTGTCTCCGATTTTCATGGATACCATCCGATTGGTCGAAAACTCAGACGGTTTGGGGATCTAGCTGACTTATTTGTTTATATTAGTAAATTCTAAGTTTAGTTTTAGTTTTTGGCTAATAATCTACATCCAAGTAAACACTAACAACTAAAACCTTGTATTAATGACCGAACATGAACACGTAACAGTAATCAACGATGATAATTTGAAACTTAATCTGAACTCCTGATAATTGGTATTTTTTTGTTTAGATTAAGGAAACTGATAAGTGAAAACAATCAGCGATTCCAGTCAGAGAAAGTTCATCCAATCTATAGTGTGTGTGTGCGTGTGTGTACAGAAAAACACTGTTTATCAGTCGTCTTTTATGTAAACTTTGATTATCCGGTTGCCACTTTAATTTTCTATCTCCAGTTATTCTGAATCTGTTCATTCACTAAACAGGACAAAACTTTTCATGTCCTTGTTGACACCGTTCCACCATGTCCCCTCGCATGTCTAGTTTCATCTTCTTATACCATCATACAATACTTCTTCTGTCAACGTCATTTTTACATTTCACACATTGCATCCATCTTGACCTACCATTGCCACTAGCCATGCTGATTCCCATCTTGGGAGTTTTGTGAGATCAGCACATTTCTGTTTTGCTTTCAATGGTTGTAGTATGTACTGTATGCACATTAGTGGTACAGAAGATGGCATCTTTCTGTAGGTCTGGACGAGTTGCGTGAAACCGTTGAGAAACTGAAGCTTCAGGTGGCAGAAAGTACACGTCAGGAAAGTCTGCTTGTGATGAGGCTTGCTGCTAAAGAACAGGAAGTACAAGAGCTGCTGGTGAGTGAACAAATGATGGCAGTCTTTACAGTTTTATAACTTAGAATTCTTGAGCAGTCCAATTAGGCTTAATAATCTCGTACTGCTGAGTGGCAGTGGTTATCTCAAGGTTGAAACATGTCTGTTCGAATGAAATGTACTGCTGGGTGGATACGACAAGACTTTTTGTATAGTTTTTTCGCTGTGAACTGCTGTTTATGTTCTTTTGTGTTGTACCTAGGTTACAGTTAGATTTCGTTTGCTATTACCAGCCAAGTGATTGGTTGGGAAGACCACAGTTTTACACTGGTCAAGTGATTGCCAATGACTGGAAAGATTGTCTCTGAAATGACCTGTAATGTGTCGAGTAAGATGTTAAACCGTTAAAACCCTACTGTTATTTTCTTACTCACGTAATGCGTTGGGGTTTATTCAGTTTTTTTGCTGGACACACTGTATTCTAGAGTGTTAGCCTTAACGACAATGGTGACAATTCATGCCTCTACCTTTGTGCAGTGAAACGGTTTTATCTAGCATACCTTTCTTACTAGATTGGCAAGGTTTTAGGCACTGCTGTCCGTGTTCTGCTAGTTTTTATGTAGGAGCATATAAAGCTGTACAGTGTACAGCTAGGTTGACGTAAAAACATTCACGTAATCAGTTGTGATGAAATAGAGTGATTTTGATGATAGTCTGTTCACTCAGTTGTACTGTTGAACTGTATTGTAGGGTCAGATAGCTGACTTGAAGCAGGCATTAAACCCAAGCTCGTCACAGCTACAGTCGATGCTGCTGGACCCGGCTGTCAATCTGCTGTTCACGCAGATGAAGCGTGAAATGGACACATGCCGTAGCCAGCTGGAACAGTCTCAGAAAGACCTTGCAGCTTGGAAGTTCACTCCTGACAGGTATTGCTTACTGCTAGCATTAATAAGTGAATTAGCGTGACATTTTGACTTGGATGAATAGATATGCTATTATGCATGCCATCAGCTGTTGCTGTCATTGATCGTGTTCTCTCTAATGTTGTGCTGAGCATTCATATCTGTCACGTCTACACGGTCAGTTATGGTAACATTTTGTTACATCCCTCGACAGTCAGAAACTTCCCGTAAAGTCATGAGCATGATTTGGTTAAATCTCCAGAAAATGGTTTTCTGCAGACAACATGGAGTGACAAATCAGAAAGTAGTGCATTTTGAACTTTAAGGTCTGAAACTGTCGTGGTGGGAAGACGAGATGTTGCAGTTTTGCAGATTGTTATGGATGTTTTGTTGAGGTTATGAAGTTGTTACAGTGTTAATACGTCAATAACATATTGTATATTGTCCTCAAATTTAGGTTTATTAGCAGCAGTTGAACACAGAATAGAACGAACATCCTACCAAATTATTGAAGTTTGTGCATCACTGGTGGGTGGTTATTGGGCTGATGCAGTGTCCTTTATTATAAAAACTTGTTTGAAATTTAACTAAATATAGCCATTTATTGTATTTGATAATATTTTAATAGATATTTATTTTAGAATTTAAATTTGTAAAATAATAACATTATCAGGCAGTTAGTTGCTTGCTATATGTTATAACAAATATGATGCCAAGAGTGATGTGTGCATTCATAAAATTTATGTACATGCATTGCATGTGAGAAGCGGTGAATGCTGTGACCTTGTTGGCCTTATCCAGTCTATAGCCATAGTACCGGAACAGTTTCTGGTACTGTTTCGGCCCGGAACAACGTCGGTTCGGTCCGGTCTCGGAACATTTTTGTTCCGGAGCCGGAACATGGGATTCGCCGTACAGAAAGTTGATGTGTGGCCCATGGGGGAAGTGAGAACAGCAGATGAGCTATCACGCCCACGTGTGTGGGGGCGTGGGTACAGCAGTGCTGCAGTGCTGGCCACCCACGAACCGCTGCCATCGTCGTCGGCTTGAACAGGGAAGATGTTGAGTGGGCAAAGTACAGATCAAACAATGTGGTGTTGTGACACTCATTGCGTCTGTTGGACGGCGCGGCGGCACGCACTGACTCTGTCGATTGTTTTATGTTCAGTTTAGCATGCTGCCAGTGTCCATTGTCCGATGTGCGAATCAGCCCTACTCTAGTTAATAGGCCTACATGCCTGCATCTTATTAGCTGCATGTAATTATGGCGTCGTCGGTCCAACTCGTATTTTAGGCTAACGGCAAGATTCGGTTAGGTTCAGTTCCGGCCGGAACAAATTAGTGCAGTTACTGATCCGGTCCCGGAACAGCGGCGGTCGGTTCGTACGATCTCTACCAGTCTATCGTGCTTCAACTGCATTGTTGGTTAAAGTTGGTAGCTGTTAAGTTAGCCTGCTGTTTGTTTGTTGCCAACGTAGTCAACAGGAAAATGATTGCTGTCATTTTGGTTGATCTTGATCATTGGTATTCCTTGTATCTAACACAACTGCATAATTGAACATCAGTGACTTTTTAGTTAATTGATTTACATTAAGCAAGACGCCTCTGACTCGTTAGTTGCTGAGGAACCACGGTGCTGTTATATAAATTCATGATTGATTTAAGGCATATAATACGTATATGATGAAGTCACGAAAATTTCAACTGCTTTCTGCTCAACTTCTGTGTCTTCTAGATAGTGCATTATAGCACAGAAACAACCTAGCACCACAAGTTGCAATACAGTAAATGTTGCCAGTAAGTAAGCCAGATGACGTCGAGCATGGAGTGTTTTCTTGTATGTATAGGTAGTTGCAGAGGTTTGTTGAACATTCCTCTCGTTCTTATTCAAGGGTCATTTCCAAGACCTGCCGGTTGTAGACAAATCAGCAAACTCAGACAATTGCCGTCTTGTTGCTTTGTGGATCAGTCACTCAGTCAATCCAACAACTAATTATGAGAAGTTGATAACGCCTACTTTTGTTTTCTTCTACATCTATGAAGTGATCATATTTGCACAAAAATTTCAGTAAATTTAGCTGAGTAAATTAAGATTTCAGCTCTGTAAACTTATTGAACTGAGGAATAAATATTCTTTAGTATCGGTGACATCATGCACATCTGTTTTGCAACAATGGGAGTTACCGTTGAATACAGATATTTGCCTCTGCAACACAAAGAACGTTGAAGGTTTTGCACTTAGCCAAGAGGGAAAGCCACAAAGCTGCAAAGTACATGATGTACAACATATCTCTGACTGCAGTTAACAGGATTATCAAGTATGATTGGCGACTGAAGTGCGTGTTGGTCCTTTCGCGGATGCCAACTACCTGGTAGTCGTTTAATAGTGCCAGTGCTAACAGCTTTCTTTATCCGAGATTTTAGTCTGTTAACGTTTCATCGTTTCTCAAAAACATCTCGTATAAGCATCTAGCACCATAATCTCTGCTGTCTCGCAAAGTTTAATAAAATGTCTGCATTCAGCTATAAATCACATCGTTGCAGAGCGGATCTGCATGATCCCAGAACTATGTCATCGACACAAAAGGATATTTATTCACCAGTTGGATGATTTTTACATAGGTAACATCTGTATCTACTAAAATTTTCGTGCAAATCTGATCATTTTACTGGGAGATGTACCGGGTAGGGGAAAACAAAAGTGGGTGTTTTTTTATATTGAAACTGTGTAGTAATGTTTAATGTTGCCGTTGATGCATTGCAGTCAAACTGGGAAGCGACTTATGGCCAAATGTCGGATGCTTCTTCAAGAGAACGAAGATCTTGGCCGGTCTATGTCATCTGGGAGAATAGCGAAACTTGAAGGCGACATAGCACTCCAGAAACGACTAATTGATGAGATGAAGAACAGTGAAAAAGGTCAGTTTTGAATGTCTTGTATGTCATGACATGCATAAAATGGCTTATAGCACATTCTTTTGTGGCATAAAGTTGGTAAGGAGATCGGTGTTCGAGTCACAAGTGACAAGGAATGGGAATGCCGAGATCGGATGGGGTCTGGGGAGAGGGCTGTGCCCCAGAAAATTTTTCATTTTTTCCTCGCTGCATGGAGTGCAAGCGCAGACTAGTGATTAGAAAGGTGTCCATCCATCCGTCAAACGAGTGGATTGCGACACAGAAGAATAATCTGTCCAGATTTTATACCATACGAAAGATCACTTAGCCTAGTTTTCTGAGAAGAAGAATGTTGCTGGGGCGACCACTTTTATGTGAAATTTTGGGTCAACTGGCCCCTGTTGGAGTGAAATCGCCGATATTCACCTATTCGCCAATATTCACTCGCAGTGCCTCAGCCGTAACACCTAGCGAAAAAAGTTCAGCTAACACTAATAGGTAGTCCACTATGTGCTTTCCAATCAGCCTAAGATGATCATCGTACGTTGCCCCTATTCCCCCAAAGGGTATTTCAAAAATGCAAAGTGTCCAAAATTTGAACAGTAAGCTGTGATAACTTTGAAATGGTACAGGATAGGATGTCAGTTAGTATTAATCACTAATAGGAAGTCGCATACAGGCTTTTGATTGATACCTTTTACCTTGAATGACCTTGAATGGTGTTATAGCCCTTATTTTGCGTTTTTTCACCGAACTCGATAGTGTTGCTAGCCAATTACGTCACAATGGTTGAAGATAGACGTATAATGTCCGCTGAATAATGGTTTCCCCTTTCCAGACTTTCACTTTTGGCCAAAACTGACCCACCCTGTAGCACGGTCTTTCTGCGATAGCTGAGCTACTTGTTTTGTCCATCAGTGGTGCATTTTGGTGCATTCTGGGCACTTGTTTTAATGTTAGTATGAGACGTGTAAATAAAACAGAGTTGACATTCCCATTGTATAAAAAAGAATGGGAACGGTGTTCCCGTTCGACTCCAGCACTGGATGACATGTATAAACAAAAATGATGTAAATAGCTGGGTCAGAAAAATCTGATTATTTCTGTGCCACTGGATATTAATTATGAACTGTCGATTAGTCTGAATTTGTGTTTCGGCGCAGCCGAGTTGTGTTGATGATTTAGAATTGTGTTAATAGTGATAGGTTGGTGGGTGATCAGTTTTTCTCCAGGGTGTATAAAATGTATGAATGCGAAATTTCACTGCACAGCAGTTAGTTTTTTCTTAATTTTGTAATGTCACATAAAGCCATAAGAACTTTACAGTTATTCTATTGCAGTTATGAATTAATAGGAACAAGTCTGTATATTCCAGCCCATTCATAGTTTTTTTAAATCATTAAGTCATTATTTCGGTGATTCATTGATTTTTGCCATATGTGTTTTCTGCAGAAGTACATACCTGTAAAAGTGCTACATGACGTTAATTCTCATGTTGCATCCATGCTTTTAAACTCAAAATAATAATTGATCAGATTTCCTTTTTTAACCTCCATTTAGTCTAAAGCTTCGCTGAGGTTGAGCACTTCAGTGATGATGTGTGGCTTTGATGTCTTGTTCAGACAAATTTTGGCAGTTTTAATGAACTTAAAACATATTTATTTACATTTTAAATTTTGTCAAGGTCTGTAATTTGATGTTGTCAACTTGTATCTAGAAAAATGAGTTTGATGATCTGTTGCTGTTTGTTGTTATGCTACCTTTCTTCGTGTTCAACAGAAACTGAGGAGTTTCTTGGAGATGTAGACGAGGACCTGGAAGCGATGCAGGGAACCGTCTACCTGCTGCAGCAGGAGTTGAAGGATGCAAAGGAACGCTTACAACAGCAGCAGCTGGAACTTGACCAGTTACGTGCGAGGACCACTGCCGCCGGCAATGTGAACAGTGTGCCAGCTGCAGCATGTAGCGAACTGTCGGCAACAACAACAACTGTGAACAGGATGACTGGTGACAGTAGTGACAGCAGCAATGTAATGATGAAGGTGAGCTCTGAACTGATGCGGACAGCGGGAAAAGACAGTACCAGAATTACCGATGAGAAGTTTGTCAAGAATATATCGTGTGAAGACTCCGAGGCTTTGCCTGTGTGTGGCAACCAGCGGAGTGCATCAGACGATGGCAGCAGGATTCAAAACATGGACGTCGACAGCAGCGAAATGCCAGCTAAATTTGGCTACTCGAACGATATGCGGACGTCGCCGGTAGAGCATACGAATGACGATGCTGTGTTCTCCGAACAACTGGCGGACGACAGTGGACTTCATAAGACTGTGGTCGATCGATTCCGGACCGCTTCAAAAGTCAGTGGTGCTGAACTTGCCACGTCAGACTGTGTACCAAATGGCACAGACGATGATAAAGCTGTTGCAATAGCTGGCAACTAGGCTGATGCTATAACTGTGACACTTCTTCTGTGTGAAGAACAGTTCGGTATTTTTGATTAAATCAGGTCATGAGCAGGACTGTAGACGTGCGTGTCTGATATCCAAGTGGACATTCTCATGCATTCACGGGGAATTGAAGTCCGGTAAAGGTTGCATTCTACGAGTAAATGTATAAATTTGAGCCGTTGTTTTGTTTTCTTTGTTGGCAGCTGATCTACTGTCATAAATAATTTACGTGACTGGTACCTGAAGTTGTTTTTTAAACTGTGGTTGCTTGTATATTTTATGCAGATAGAGGTTAATTTTTTTTATCTGCAACTGCAGACGGGGTAGTTTTTGCTTAGATTAGATTTAGTTTCTTAACCTGATTGGCAAATTCTCCGTTGTTAATCATGATACATTGCTACAATAAAACACTTTTGTAGTTTTAAAATATTTCATATGGGCAAATTCAGATACAGCTGATCTTCTGTGAATTGTGTAGACATAGTTTTGTCGGTGCAACTGTCGGTGAAAATTGAATAAAACTACATGTACTAGATAGTGAACTACTAGCCAGTGGGCTGTGATGCTGACCTGGTGCAAATTGGGAGGGGAAATTTCATGGGGAAAAGTGTCTAGTGGGGATTGTATGGGGGTTGGCATAGTTAACATGTGCACAGACAGGCAGCTTTCGACCAGTTTTACTATTAGCTCAACTAGCTGAGCTAAAAAGTTGCTTTTGGCATATCACCAATGCTTTTGTATTGTGTGTAGGACTGCACTTGACAGTACGTTTAGGGAGGGTTTAGCATTCGGTATTTTAGTCTATTCGTGAAGGAATAACAACAGTGTTGCAGCATATTATTTGACCATTTTACCAAGATTAGTATAATGGAGTAGTTGTGTCACATGACCAACTTGAAACATGGTAAGTAAAGGTAGCTGTTTCATTAAACATTTGTTTGCCCAGTGAAGAAGAAAATTCTAATTGTTTATGTTGTTAATATCATTATGTTTGCTCGCTTCAGTCAGACTTCTGTATTAAATAGAGATCTATGTGACTGAATTTGTGGTTTATTTAAACTTAAAGCAGAGTATAGTTGTTAACTGTGATCTAATATTTAAACGTCAGCTATTGCAAGAACTTTATAACATATTAATAACAAAGTTGACGGTTCTTGCACATATCAGTAAACAAAACCATTTAAAATCCTATTAATGTTGGTTTGCTTACTATTTGTAGTTGAAAAATGGTACATTACTTAATCCTAAATTAGAGTAAATTGTCTGAATTTTGTGTTAATTGATAGGCCTATTATGTTATATTTAACAATTATTTTGAAAAATTATTATAAATTGAAAACTGCTTTATTTTTTTAGTACTGCACACAGTGTTTTGCGCTATATCGATTTTTTTTTGCTGTACTATTATTTAAACGTCGCATGACCAACAACTGAATTATGATGCGTATTTGTTCAGTGGTACATTGGACAGCTTTGATAACATCATAAAATTTTTTCGTGTTATTTCAAAGTTTGTTTTTAGACAAGTTGGTTTGTTTATATTTATGCGTAGTTATTCAGTAATTTAAGCAAGATATGCAGTATATAAGTATTTGCAGCTTAACTTAATGCTGCATGATACTGTAAATATTTCTTTAACTTTAAACCTTAAAACGTCAATTGAGATTAATTTAATGAAAGAAAAAGGAAGCTCGATGGAGTTTCCCCTATTATAACGGTTTCCTTTTGATAGCAGATATAGAATTTCTTCATGTATAATTTTTTCATTCAACATATTCCACTCGCTGAGAACCCTACTACTAAAAAAAGTACTTTCCGAGATCCAATCTTACATTTTTATTTGCTAATTTCTATGAATAACCGCTCAAGTTTGAGATTTCATAAAGAAAATGTAGCTATTTATGTTGTCATAACCTCTAAAAAAATCTTAATGCCTCAATCAAATCTCTCGGTCTTCTCGTTTCCAATATAGGCCTAAGTCCAGTTCTGCTAATCCATCTTCAAAATTATCTAAGTTAGAAAACATCCCGTGATACCCATCAGGTATATAGCTACGTCCCCCCTGGGCATTTTTACCGCGCTGCATGGCCAGCGATGAGAATTCTGTCTGTCCGTCTGTCTGTCACACGCGTGCATTGTGACAAAACTGTCGAAAGATCTGTTCAGATTTTCATACCATACGAAAGAACATTTAGCCTAGTTTCTGAGAAAAAGAATGGTTGGTGGGGCGACCCCTTCTACATGAAATTTTGGGTTAACCGCGGCCCCCGTTGGAGCAAAATCACCGATTTTGAACCGATAATGACTCGTAGCGCCTCAGCCGTAAGACCTAGCGAAAAAAGTTCAATTAACACTAATAGGAAGTCCACTGCGCGCTTTCCAATGAGCCTAAGATGATCATTGTACGTTGTCTCTAAGCCCCTCAAAAACGCAAAACGGCCGATTTCAGTCAAAAATCGCACTTCGCTTGAAGAAAGTCTGCTACAAAGTTTCTTTGTGTGAAAACTGTCAGCGAAAAAAGTACGTTGTAAGGCATTCATTGGCCTAACTATCCGTGCAAAAACGATTGGTGTGGGCGACCCTTCTACCTGAAATTTTGGATCAAACTGACCGCGTTGGAGCGAAATCGGCGATTTTCTATCTGTTTTCGCTCAGTGACTCAACCGTAACACCTAGCGAAAAAAGTTCAATTAACGCTAATAGGAAGTCCACTACTACACGCTTTCCAATGAGCCCAAGATATGAACATCGTACGTTCCCTAAGCCCCCGCCCCCAAAGGGTGGCTCAAAAACGCAGTGTCCAAAATTCGAACACTAAGCTGCGATAACTTCGAAACGGTACGAGATAGGACATCAGTTACTATTAATCACTAATAGGAAGTCGATCGCATACGGGTTTTCGAATGGTACCGACCTCGATGACCTTGAACGCTGCGTTTTTTTTTCTCACCGAATTCGACCGATTTTTATGCTGATTATATCACAGTGGTTGAAGATAGATCTATGATGTCCGTAAAATATTGTCTCGTTCCAGTCTTCCACTTCTGGCCAAAACTCTAACTCACCCTGCAGCGCGGTCTCTCTGCGATAGCTGAGCATCTTGTTCTCAATGCTCTCCAATATGCATGGATGGACATATTGAAAGACATTGCATTTACTCATTACCAGGCCCACATAAAAGTGCTGTCATTTTCAAGGTGAAGTTCACAGACAACATTTTCGAAAGTGCGTAGCCTGTATCAAATCGCTGCCGTGATCATCTTACTTCTTAGTAGCCCTCCTTTGTAGCCTACCATATCTATCACATTAATATTTTTTAAATAGGGCCTCCACGCCTGAATACTTGGGTCTGGCCAGACAATATAATGGTAACATTCTAACACCAGTTCTTTATTTTTACACCACAGTAATTTTGTTTCTACACAAAAAAGTAAGCCTTGTCATTTTGAGTACCATCTTTGGCATGCGCTGCGCTAGCGTCGTTGTCATAGCAACGAGCACCTGCCAACAGATGTAATCGTCGCTTTGTTTCGGGTAAATGTCCTTATAATTAGAGCCGTTTATTAGCTACAGGACAAAATGGCTGAAGTTTCGCGTGGTCCATCGGCATCTGAAGAAAGACACAAATCTAAGTCGATTGCGTTCTCACTTCTCGCTAACAAGCGGAACGTAAGTAGAAACGTAGTATTAGTTTAATCTATATTCACATTTCGCTTTACAAAGGTTTGATAGCTTTCAGCTGATGTACAGACGAGCTAAGTACACCACAGTTGCACTAAATGAATCAGCTAATATGTTCTGTGCACCAAACTTATGGATATACCGTGATATACGACGTAGTTAGCCACACGCGTATGTGTAAATTCTGAATAAATTTTATCATTGGCGGATCCAAGGGGCGGGTGAGGCAATCTGGCAATGGCCCCACCCGTCGTGGTTTTAGTACCGAGCCTTTTCGCTCCCGGGCCAATTCGCTCCCCGGAGCGAATCGGCCAATAGGACCCTGGCCTATTCGCTCCCTGGAACTTTCGCTCCTTGGAACTTTCGCTCCCTGGCCCTTTCGCTCCCTGGCCTTCTCGCTCCCTGGCCAATTCGCTCCCTGGCCCTTTCGTACCCAGGCCTTTTCGCTC
>Ga0049105_1000359_pt1 | contig 14903 bp, 10 predicted proteins | sample WorMetvaBAHAMAS1_FD_61260 | JGI IMG/M metagenome (GOLD analysis project Ga0049105, IMG submission 61260) | Worm MetaG Olavius vacuus BAHAMAS.1 | ecosystem: Host-associated > Annelida > Digestive system > Unclassified | place: Germany: Marburg | collected 2013-04-09
AAAGCACTGAAGGAAACCAGTTGGTCTTTCAGATAAGGCCTGAATCCCACCAGGACCACTCCACCATGTTACAGTAATACAACTCTAGGCAACCGCCTCTATGCATGGCGTAAGGGTCCCGATGCGACAAACCTAATCTACTGGACCTGTAAGAACTGCTCATATGAGTGTGCTACTGACTGTGAACATTGTGTCACACAACCCAGCACGGAGCAGTTCTGATAATATTCCCTCTTAACCTCCAGACAATCACCATGACTCGGATGTTGTCTAGTGGAAGGGAGGGACATTTTGGGTCCATAACTAGAATTATTATACTCACAAAAACAACATAACAGCACCTGGCCCAGCTTGGGAACAGTCCACAATAAGATACGTCGGTTGATGAGTTTTGACAGGTCGTTCTACTGCCGGACCATACACCTTCACTCGTGTCGGATTACTTGCCTCTTGGACATACACCTGAATGTTCCAGTGTAAACACGCTTAGTAAGATTGTAGTACAGAAGTGCAGCACAGTTCTAACAAATACAAATATTAAACTGTGTCCTAGGGAGCACAAACCTCGTGTGCTGTTATTAATTTCACTTCTCCAGGTCAAATATGCCCACATTTAGTCGACTTGCTGAACCAACCAACATACACTACCACGTAAAATTGCAGCAAAATATTAACAGTAATTATCAAAACATAGGCAATTTTTGGATCTAAAAATATGAACATAGCTCTCAAGATAGCAGGTCAACATCAAATGTCGTCAAAATAAAGTCACTTTTAAGGTTCACCATGATACATATTCCTATCAGGTGACATCAATTTCCGAGTCAGTTCTGCACAGAAAATAAACACAGAGACATGCCATGACACAAACAATACCAGTACCTGCTCCATCAGCATGGCTGGTGTGTATAAGTAACCAATTAATTCAGCAGCAAATGCAGATGTATGCAAGAGTGATGAAATACAAGAAATGCTCTAATTATTTAAAATTTATCAATTCAGTTTAGCAAATACAAAACAACACATGCAACGGCTAAATATATAAGTAAGCTGAGCATACTGCTAACAGTTACAAACATCGAATAATCACTCCCACTTACACGGAAAGGACTGTTAGGCACACTGACTCCGCCATATGAGATCAGAATGGTGTGTTTAACGTTGCGCTTTGGCATATAGCGGCAGAAGTACGTTCCGTCCTTGTTATCACGCACGACGACGTCCACTGGGTTATAGTCGGCATCCATTGCAGCAACGTGCAGTGGCGCACGGCCAGCGCGACGGGCATCCACCGTGAACTCCGCCCACTTGTTTACCATCACCCCGGTCCGCTGCAGTCCGGGACCCGATGCCTCCACCTTGGTCGGATCGAAATCGGCAGTCATCGGCTTGATGTCAGCCATGTATGGTGACTTCGGGATATCAGCCTCATTACACAAGATGTGGACTGCATATTCACCAGGAGCCGTTGGCCAGTATGCAATGTCAGCTGATCCATCCCCATTGTCTTTACAATCGATTTTGGCCTGTGATGGACCCTCGATCGAAAATCCTACATCGACATACAATCCATTGCACATATCATCATCATCATCATTATCACTTTACACCCCATATAAGTTTCTTTTATTGTACCTATTTTATGCGTAATACGTTTAAGTTTCACTGCAATTATGAAACTAAATACATTAACTAACTAAACTACATACGACAATAACAAGAAACAAAAAACTCATTTTACAGCTCTCGATCAAAAATCCCCTACATTTACACAAAATTCACAGACATTCTGCACACAATCTTCATCAACATAATCACTGCTTGCTTGCGAAAAATAAAACAATATAAAAAAGAACAATAACAAAAATAAGTGTGCAAGAGAGTCAGGTTGTCTATAGGAGCAACTATAATAGTGCAATTACAAGAGTCAAAATATAGACCATGAAATTACTGCATGAAAAAAACATGTACATATATTTTATAAACAGGTGATAGGTAACTCTGTAAGAACCACAAATACTAACTGACTTATACTACACCTACTGACGAACAATTATTGGAAAATACAAACACACCTAAAGCTCCAGTTTCTCCATTTGTTTCCACTGTGAAGCAAGCCGGGTAGCCAACAACACCTCCGTCCAGACCTGGTCCATAGGCGCGAATGCGTGTCTCCATGTGTGGACCAACCTCTACGCGGAACGGACTCTTGACAATGGGCTGTCCACCATACTGAACGTTCACAACATACATTCCTGGCTTGCGTGGCTGGTACGCACACTCGTACGTCACCGGATCCAGTCGACGGACACGAATTCTCTCTTCCGCTCCGCCCGGTCCTATCACCTTGACATTGAGGTCGCCGTCTCCAGCACCCTGCGTGTGAACCTTGAAGACTGCATCGTCACCGACTCGAACTCCCTTCGGCTGAATACCACGGCCAGTCGCATAGCATTTCCTTGCATCCACCGCTACACACGTCACAGATGTGAACCATCAGAGACCAAATCCAGTTCTATGCACTTCTGATAGCACAGTAATAGCAAGGGTTTGCTGGTTGGTCGGTTGGATCTTCATAAAAATTTTAACAGGAACAGGTTACTTAGTAAGTTAAAGTTTGTTTAAAATATTTATTTCGAGCAAAACTCTAACAATATCATGCTCACTTGTGTGATATATATTAAGAACTGGGTATGGTGTCGGACTTGTGATAAAGAGTTTGGCTGTTTGACCCTGACTCTTCCACATTCACATCATGGTGCTGGGCAAGTTGTTCACAGGCATGCCTGTGCCTGTGTCACCAAGTGGGATATGCTTAATTCACATCGAGATCACACTGTCCAATAGCAAACTATCGTTATACAAATTTTCCACAAGCAACACATTCACTTTGGCACGACAAGCCGAACGACAAAATCAACAACACGCAGAAAACATTCAACATTAAAAACTACAACAAGAAGAAATACTTCACTGCAATTTCACTAAATGAATATCTGCGACAAAAGCATAAAAACAACTGCAGTCATACCAGCACAAATGTACATGCAAAACTATAGGTAAATAATGATGGCACACTACATTCACAGACACCGACTGTTAGCACGCAACTTCTATGTCCTACAGCATACACACATCACACAATTGACATGCATTAACACATTATGCCAGTGTACAGTTCAGCGAGATGCATGCATGGATTATGGTATGAAGTGCTTGTCTATTTCACAAATGCTTTCATCAGCACGTCACTTGGCCAGGTAATCGTGAAGTCATCAGCAGAATTTAAATGTACAAGGCCATCAGCAGCAAGTTTCGTTAGTGGGCATGAGTGACTCCACAATGTGCTTCATCATCTGTGGCTGACTACGCAAGTGTCTGTCGGATGATATGATTAGCCATGTATGCAAATTAGCACCACACTGACCTTGTCCTGTTCGGCATTGCTTTCCACATGGATAACAAATGACAAGGGAGATCACAGCCAGTTGTCAGATACTTGGCTTTCACATTAAGGTTTGGTTGACCCCAAAAGCAAGTCAACTATCAGTCAGCATCACAGAAGCACTTGGTTGCTTGTAAGATAGGCACCATTTACATGGAACAATACTGTATATCTGGCTGTCATCTGGCGTAATAATAAATAAATAAAATACGTAACTTCATACGAATGTATCAGTATCACAGTGACTACCGTAATCTGTCACATGACAAATACAGGCACAGTGTGTGTCAGTGTATCGGTATGCCATCTGGAAAAATTTGTTTTAACAGACTGAATGGAACAGTTTAGGCGATATCTGAAAAATCATTTATTTGAGATTTGAGAAATCACAGCACAGTGTGACGCATGATTCTCTGCACTATATAAATATTCTTACTTACTTACTTACTTACGTTTTATCCACGACGAGCTCACTACAAATCAGCCGCAGCAGCAAACGAACAAAAACATGCAGTAGTACAGTAGTGCTGAATTTAACATTGCAGATGGCCGAGTTTGCTACCTCCATCCTTCTACTGGCAACAGATTCATTATGACACAACAAACAAACCAACGAAGCTATCGACATGCACTAAATGAACGGCCACACTTCACAATAGCAAACCAGATGAATGTCAGCCTTACGTGGCTTCTTCATTGGCGGAGTGCCTTGCGGCTCTAGAAACACATTGGCATTTTACCACAATTCACAAACATATTACAAAGATTCAAATAACCACATACAGCCTGGAAACAAACTGTAGCCACTGCCCAAGTACTGAAATCACAGCTTATATACCAGTGAACACAAATGATGGAAAACTAAAAAAATCAACAAATAATCAACAAAAAACTGAAACTCTGCACTCAGAATATCAGCTGCATTTAGAACATCAAGTGACAACTGCATTACACACGACTATTGACACTGCTCGGACATGGTGCAGAGTTTTTTTAAAGCAACAGAGATTCAGTAATACTTTAGAAATTAGTAAACCACGATACATGTCATCTAATCATCATTAACAGGAATGGACAAACAAAGTGAAACAGATTACGACTGGCAGTAGAGTTTTTATAGAAATATGCCACGCTTTCACATACAATTTTACAGACAGATTTTTTTACAGATTAGTCGCTCAATTTTTATCAGCAGTGGTGTTCCATGCAGTTTTCTGTTCACACATCAAGAGGCTTAGTTATCGTAAAATAACAATATAGAGATACAGCAAAAGAGAAATAACATTGATTAAAACTATTTCCGCTTCCGACTTTCTCTGTCTGTCGTAAACTGACTGCCGTATACACCATAATGACATTGCAGTTTGTCCACTTTCAACAATATTCAGAATTTTCAACAAACTTTACAGACATAACATCACAGTAAAGTAAGCAACGTTTGTATAATTCAAACAAACATCAAGGCTCAAGATAAGCAGCAAATCCTACTCATATACATAAACTCTATAAAGTGAGAAGTACGTTTTTTCTGTACTGCGTGTATGATTTATATAATAAATAAATAAACACAAAACTGTTAACAATGGAAAAGCGTTATAAAGTACAATAATGCACAACCAACACAAAGTCCATTCTTTCAGCAGAAGCATCGACAAGTTTAAATCATCAGCATGAATGCCACTCGAAGAAGGGTCATTACTGGTTATTTAAACAGCACAATAGAATCTGATGCACGCATTTGTCATTCTATGACCATATATTGCAAGGATATGGATTTCAACAGATATGAGCAATCCAAATGGCGATATCGAGGCCAAACAGGTAGATATGCAACATGCAGAAATATGGTAACACTAATCATACTGAAAATTAGAAATAATGCTGATGTGGAGAACGGACAATCAAGCCGACATGCGAGAAAAGAAAATGCCGATAAAGGACAGTGCAGTTCCAAGTTACTACTTACGGCGTCCAATCCAGCCGGCTACCAGTCATCACCACAAACACAAGCCACACTACTGTATCTTATAAACTACACTATAACCTACATCTACATTTCCAAAACACCGATATTCTTATACTTAAAAATGTTGTTTAATGAGTTCCGTTTTTCAGTGTTCAAAGTTAAATGAAGACCATAGTTAGCAGGAGTAACACGAAATGCCTCACAAAAGATATTCATATACCACCAAAGTTTACTAAAGATGTTTGTAGTTACTGTGAGACAAAGGCTTTTCTCATCCAACAGAACGAATTCAGGTCACGTTCTATCATTCAACTGATTGTTTAAACTGCTGAATTTCTTCTCAGAGCCGGCACAGACCACCCCTAACCTCCCCCGACTGGGGGGGGGGGTGCTCATGGGAGTAAAAGGGGAAAATCGAGGGAAAATTCTTGCCCTTCAGGGGCCTCATTCAGGTTGGTGCTGGCACTGTTTCTTCTAGTTATTTGCACACATCTGCCAACATTAACATAACTAGCATTTGATACATTATATATGCTACGACCATAATACTATACTGGACCGACTTACAGACTTTGACTGCCGTGCAGATTGTTTTCCTGCTGAATGATTCTTATTTTATTTTTTAAATCACTTATAATTTTTTTTTAATTTTCTTGTCATGTGTGTACTAAGCTGGCTACTTGACAGCATCTGATCACAGATTAAATACTCACATATTGTACCATTATCACACAATACAAAAAAATCTCTTACGTTGTTTGGCCTGAGGCTCGGCAGGTGCTGCACCCTTTGAAGTCGCTAGACAGCAAACCGTTAAATAACAATGTACTGCATGTAATGCAATTACTGGTAAACAGACACAAACATAATTAAATTAATAAATATTAATTAACATAGTTCTACCAGAAGCCAAATTACTAAACTCAAAGAGAAAGACAATCATACATGAACAACGGTGGTCTGGTGTAGTGGTTAGCGCATTGGCTTCATCAACGAAGTTAATCAACGTCAGGCACAGTCAGTACTGAGGTGGGTGACCGTACCGGGTTCAATTCCTGGTGTGTGACATTTATCTCGGTATGTAACCAGCCACCCAGGTCAACTCAGCCAGGCCATCCCTTCGTCGGTAGGTGCAAGGAGTACCAGCCAAAAGGGCGGTGACGCCTTGCGGCTGGGAGTACAGACAAGGAAAAATTTGTGTGCCCAAGGTCACAAGGCCAAATAACACTCGCATAAAATAATTAATGTGCTATAAATAATGACGGGATCTTGAAACAATGTAGATATACTGCACAACTGTTCCACAGATAAAAGGTCAAAGGTCAAAGGTCAAGGTCATGATGTCAACTTATCTACTCGGCAAATGCATTCTGTGTCAGCCATCGGAGACACACATGTTATTAACTGATGACATTAAATTATAAATCACTACTTTCTTAAGAAAAACAGCAAATTACTCAACATAAATATCCACTACAATATCAACTGAAATATACATCCATTTCTGAAATTTAACAAAAAAAACAGGTCATCAAAAATGTAGTTGTTAATTAAAACTTCAGTAACATCACAGTGAGTGAATGAGTGAATGAAACAACACAGAACACCACTTTGAATCAACTCATGAACGTCGAGTCATAATAAGTTAATTACCTTATAAATGCAATATACACGACAAAACAAGCTCAGCGTTAGCAATGGTCAGTGACACAACAACTATTTTGTCAACATGCAACACATGACATGCGAGACTTTAGCTCTATCATGCTACAATATACGACATCCTTGTTTACCGAGCAACTGAAAATCTGTTAGTTTGTATGCTGAACATCAAACATCTTTCTTTTCATCAGTAAACTAACATGCCCAACTTTCTAATCCAAGATCACGACTTCATACCAAAATGGTTTAGTTAGTTATTTCACAGTTCATTCTGAGAGTAAGTTTAATTCTGGACAATTAAATTTTTCCTATGCATTACTTTCTCAAAAGTAACAATTTGTTAGAAGTTAATTTCAGATGAGTAAATTTCAAAGTGAGAAAGTGAAAACCAAAGGTTACTTTAAAACAACGGCAATTAAGTCTATTCCACACCTCCTTCCATCCAGTTCTGCAAAAAAACCAATACAATGAAATTATGTGGTTCAAGTGAGCAACGTTTGACGATTTGCTCGGTACTGTGACATGACTCCAGCAACGTTGAGTAAGTAAGTAAATAAGATTTTTGATCAACCATTAAAAATAAGTTTTAATCTTTGATAACTTTTAAATAGTGAAACAATTGATTTCATTGTGAACTGCCACAGCCCTAAATAAGATACACACAGAGAAGCCTAACAAATAACTCAAAATAACTCGCATGCAACTAACACTGACTGAAACATATGAACTGAGGCTAAGTACACAGCATATCATTTGCGCAACAACGTCAGCAACTCGCAGTTAGTTGACCCGCAACTTGACGCAAAAAGTGCAGGCAACTCACGTGATGCAAGTGAGGCACGGGCTGCATCGACTGTTTAACACAAGCTACACTTACAATACTACACCAAGCAATGAGGTCTTGTTGACAACATTTCACAGTCACTACAACACTACGCCTGAAAGTTGCCACTAAAACAGCTGCAAGCCATTTTGTTTCTCACATGCCACCAGTAGTGTCTACTATCCATCTGATGGCATGGGTCTGAAGTCTATAGCCCATCCCCTAAAATTATCTGTCCTAAATTTATAAATACACTTTTCGTCTTTTTTAAATATCTGTATGAAGATTAAAAAGCAGTATATGTAATGAGTACTTTCATATAATCACCACTTCACTAGACTTTAAAAAACTGCTTCAACAGGCTTGAAAAATTCATGTTCCTTTTTTACTTACTTACACCCGAGGCCCACAATTTCTAGCTCTGCCTGTGGACCATACTGTGTAGCATGTGACGACTGGGGTGGACCCTGCGCCCAGTTATTCTTGTTATCGAAGTTCACATAGGAGACACGATGGAAAGAAATTTGCAGTTACTTACTGGAGAGTGACATCAGTCAACGGGAGTTTTTTTCGACAAAACGTCAGTGGTGACGAAGTGAACAGCAAAAGAAATTTATGATTTGACATATCGGAATGTGCAAATTGTAGACTATTTGATGAGTATGAGATTCCTGTGAATTCCATGATAACTGTGGTTATATGGCGAATCAATAATTGATGTGATATTCGACTGCGGTTGTGTCAGAACAAGTATATCGTAAACAAACCGACAGGATACTGCGGATCCAATGAGAATCTGATTGATGTACAACTGTGTTTATGACGATATGATCGTGTTATGCACGAAAACATTAAAATGACACTTTTGTAAAAAAATGCCGCAGGAGCAATGCAAAAAAAAACCTGCACGTGTACAGTACACATGCAGTTGTAACTGGTACAATCATATCCATTCCTCATGTTCTATGGCTCAGATGTACCAATCTGTGTCTTTATTAATTCCTTGTCTAAGGTTGGACTATCCAGAATCAGTAGCACAATTCTAGCCAAATGGTCTTCCTCACAATGACACCATCATTGACTGTATATCTCAGTGGGAATCGGTTCCAAATAACTACGATGGCAGTACATGTCCTTAGCCACCAAGTCATGGCTGTTTTAACAAATACAAACTAGAGATAAATGTGTTTTGTGTAAAGCAAAGTACGTACTTGGCGAGCATGGTCTTGCCTGTGGCAGTCCTGCAAATAATTGTTAGCATACACTTTGCAGCAATTATTACCAACATATGAAAAGAATATAAACGACTAAACCAATCAATTAACAGTGTGATAAGACATTACCAGATATAAATATTATTATATCTATTTACCACAAAGAAGCAAGGAAATACAAACACAAAATTTAAAAATAATATATATTCTACATGCTACGCAGACCTATAATTTTGATAAACTGACACAAACTGTACAACAGACAACTTCAAAGAATGACAGTTCTAAAAACATACCAGTGTGAAGACAGTCTAACAAAACAGTGACATGAAAAACAATTAGCACACATAAGGATGCAGATATTTCCAGTGGTGTATGTGCACAAAGTCACATTCACCAGAAAAATAAATCAATACTATTACGCATCAGTTCAGTTCAGTTTAATGTATAAAATTCGGCTGACAGAACACAACCGTACATAGATGAAATAAATGAAGATATAAACCTAATACGGTAACAATGTGCGGTAAAAATGATGGCAAAGATACAATCAACAATAGCTATGTATCCACTAGTGTCTTTGAACAGTTGCCTTTCAAAAAAGTTTCTAGCATCACCTTTAATTGCTAGTGTAAGTTCATGTCATCTAGGCCTAAGATTGTACATGTGGTTATTATGATGATCATTTAAGATATAAAACAGAACATGTTGATCATTATTGAGCACATCTGTGAAAAGTTTGTCTTCATGTCCTCCACGAGCTGAGTCACGGTTGCATGCATCTCCACTAAGTCCACAATCTTATCACATGCATTCTTCGAGTGTGGCATACAGATAATAATGCGAATGTATTACAAAAGTTCAGGAACATGTAATGACTGCTTGTCGATACATCTCTGTACTTTATCTGTCTCTAATCCGGGAACGCAAAGCTCTAGAAAGCCAAAAGATTGACAGAAAAGTTGGCCATGTCTCGTGTAACTGACAGACCAATTCTGAGGTCAAAGGTCAAAGATGAAGGCCATGCAATGCTTAGACGAGAAATGCACTATAACTCACAAAGGGTGGCCGTGTTGTCTTAAAACTTTGTGGACATATTGCTCCACAAAATGCCACTTACAGAAAAACTAATGTTGATAAATCAAAGGTCAAGGTCATAAAATTAACCATCCATCCCCCTCCATCCAATGCGGGTCAACTGGGCTCTTAATTCAAAACAGGAAGTTTGTAGACGGCTCCTATTTCAGCCACTTACTAATTTAGCTTACTGCCAACCATGGAGAACTGGTGTTCAAACAACAAAGAATACTTATTTCTGTTAGTGTGCTAACACACGATGGGCATGCTAGTCAACAGTGCAATAACGATTCCAACTGCATGTCGTCCTATTCTAACATAATACACTGATATACGTAAAGGTCAAACTCACAAACTAACCACTGCAATGTTTTCACAGAATAAAAACTCCTATGCATATATGTACAAATCGAGTTTCGTCCACGAAAAACAGCCGCTAAAAAGTGCATTAATTTTCTGGAAACACACAATTTGGGGATGACATATACAACACTCACGCAGTTAGATAAATTCATCGATTCTTCCACATCCCAGCAGTCAACACAGTCTGTCCTTTTTTCTTTCCTATAGCTCTTTCTATGTTATCACAAATATGTCAAGACAAGCATGCAATTTTGCTAGAAAAAAAATACAGTAATACACTGACGAAACAGTTTTTTTAAACAGTGCATAACAACAAAAAATGTGAAGTTCAAAACAAAGCAAAAATCTTTCATTTCATTTGCACACCCTCAAAACTGCTACTTACTTGATGGATCCGGGTGAACACCACCTTCTACCAAACACAAAATAAATTCAAATCTTAAATTGCAGCAGGAACAACAACAACAGTGGTCAGAAATCTGCATCACTATGAACAGCATGCTGTCAAAGGTTTGCAAAACGCTACTAGTCAATTTATTCTATGGTGTACTAAATTTATTCACCCTCACATCAACCTTAAATTTGTTTACAACTCAATTACACATCAGTAGCAAAGTAGCGAACGAGCAGTGATTACTGGCCAGTCATTATAAACACTCATTAATATGTATCAATTACTGCCATCATTAAAATCTGCAGAAACATTTTTCAGCATTTCAGCAGAAAATCACCCCCTCCATCTCAATCTGAATACACCACTGTTACAGCAAAGTACCAAGTACAGTACTAATTCCACTGTTATTTCACTAGCAAAATAAAATAAATTATTCTTCCTTCATTTCCATCATCAGCAAAATCGTTCGTCAGTTTATGAGTCAGTGTAAAATCTGTTCGGCCCTTACCATGGGAGACAGACACTGGATACGGACTAGTTGGAATCGGCTTTCCAGCAAAGAAGATGTTGACGGAGTGCATCCCTTCTACCAGCGGAGTGTATTCCACATACCAGTTGTCGTCCATCTTACGAGCCACCATCGGTTTGATTGCATCCTTCCGTCCAGCTGGATCGATCACCGCCACATCGATAACGCCGACACCTCCCGAATCTGATTTAAAACACAGCTGTGCTGTATATAGGTGTAACAATTACAGTAATATTTCTGCAAAGAAACTGTTTGCGAAATCCACCATGGAGGTTATTATTATTATTATTGTTATTATTACCAACGAAAATGATTAAGGTGGCATAAAATCAAAAGACTTCAAGGACACCTAACAGTATCAGACAGTGTCACAGTTCAGACATCAGTAAAGTTCCACAGTAAAAAGCAGAACATATAGTTAGTTGTCAGGAAAAGTATGACGGCACAGGGGGAGGTATGGGAGGTACCCAATTAGACCATTTATTTCTTCCTTGTAGTGCTGGAAATGAATGGCGAAAGGAAACTTTGTTCAACCTTCTCACGTCATCCATTTCAACTACTGTCATTATATTGTGTTTTCTCAAATGCTTCAGCCGCGCTATTTCTCAATCTTCCACAATTCAGATCAATTACGAAGTTTCTATTCGGCTTCTCAGAGTTTTCTAAATCCACCACTTTTCCTCTACATCACAGGTAAGAAAAACATCTGCCGAACTGAAAAAATACCAACAACGAGAAGAAATCACGTACTGCGAGTCTGGACGTCGAAGTATGTTTTATGATTCACCATCACTCCTGTTTTCTCAAGACCTGGCCCTGATGCTGTCACTCTTAGCGGATCACCAGACTGTGCTTCCACTCCGACGACATATGGACTCTTAGGAATCTCTCGCCCGGCAAAGTTGACAATAACGCGATACATTCCAGGCATTGTTGGCACGTATACGCAGTTGTATGTCAGATTTCGATCGTTGTTGAAGATTATTTCACACTGTCAAAGTGAAAGCACAAAACACATGGCTATAACATTCAGTCATCACCCTTTTTACCCATTTTCCATCAACGGTTCAAGACATTTCTTTTCCGTAAATCTTTCCCCATATTTTACTGTGACATCTTTGTTTTCACCATACACGCTCTCGTGGACTCCGTAATAGTTTTACTATTTGAGCCATGTTAAAAATTGCGATTGATTTCTTGACTGCTTAAATTCAGCTTGGCCATCTCTCTGTGGATATGTGCAGTGAGTATCAGCAAAAGCTAAGGAGTAAACACAGATACTCGCTCCATATCTGCAGTCTCGCAGTGTAAGCTAATGGATATCAGCACTGAGTACTGTGCCCAAGTGCTCACAAACTTTTTGAGGCTTTTTAAGGCCAGTAAGCCGTATTATGATTTCACGAACTGACAATTATTCTCATCAGTTCTAGTTGCATTAAAGTGACATAAGCTGCCAAACCTACCTGGTCAGCTGATGATACAGGAATATCAGTACAGTGTGGAAAATGGCTCCGTAACTGAAACATCATCTGTCAGTGTAAAACAAGGATGCAATAGTAACAGTTGCTACTTGCCGGTTCCTGAACACCTCGTGGATTGAGCACGGTCACAGTGAGATCACCACGTCCAGCACTAAACGTCTCCACTATGAACCTCGCCGGGTTACCAGCTGTGTTTCCAATTGGCTCCAACCCTGCACAGACCAGCGAGAATACATCAGTCAAACCCTCGATATCAATCACTAATGCACACAAAATTCAACAGCATGCTAACTAATCAGCACAAATCCACCACGGCAACTGGGCAACTGCTCCTGATATGTACATACAAAATAATGGGGGCAATGTGGCATTTTGCCATCCTAACTTTTAGCAGATATTATGTACTAAAACAGCAGTAACGAAGTTAAGCTGCTAAGATTTCAAACCGACTCACTAGTGGTCTATAAGCCATAGTTCTGAATGGCTGCCACATTTAAAACAGCACATTTTAAGTAAAGAGGAAAGGGTGTTATACAGAAGGTAAAGGCATGGTGGAAGTGGCGTCAGAAGATGCTAGATGGGCAGTTTGTTCCAGTTTCTGAAACACAACTTCTCTCTCCTATTTCCAGTGACTCTGGCATATCTGGCCATGCACTGTTAGTGACTGATATATCAACTAACGGCCTTTTAACGAGAACTTTAAAGCATCTTGTAGCGATGACCTAGCATTATTGTGTCTACTATAATGAAATGAAATGGATGAAATGAAAGTACAGTGACTTAAAGTGCGTTTGAAAACCGACTAGGAGCCAGCTTATCTAACACACCATGCAAACAAATCCAGCCGTTGCGCAGAGTAAAATCATTAGACGGTCAGAGAGTCCGTGGAATCAGTCCGGTAGGAAAGGAAATGAAGGAAAGGATTTGCTGAAGAGCCAAGTCTTGAGTTGAGAATAAAATAGTGAGCGAGTAAGAGAAGATGCAAGATGCAATTTAGTAGATTTTGTGAACTCGCAGTGCATACATTTGATGTTACTCATTTGTTCAGTACCCCTGCAGCATTTCTTTGTGACAGCATCACCGTAATTGACAATAACGACAACATACCTGGACCGTAGGCACGAATACGAGCGGGGTTCGTCTTGGGTCGAAGTGGCGCTCCGGGTTTCAACTTGCAGTGCGGGAACTGAGACAGGTACGTCATCATGCTGAGTTCATCCACCTTCGGATTGCACATCTCGACCGGTTTTATCAGCTGCAGACCAACAAGTTGCAACACAACACGTCACCACAAGTTCACAAAATCTGCCAAATTTTAAGTAATAGAGGAGGATGGGTGTTTCATATGCGGTGCTGGAATCGCAGAACAGCTACAACAGCACCGGGCGGTGGCGAATGTCACTTCTGTTTGTCAAGTTTTAATGCAACATTTAACTAGATGATCTTCAACGGTAAACCATCGATCGGTATTACTCGGAGCTTCGCGTACAGTGGACCTGTAGTGTGGAACAGTCTGCCACCAGCCTTGCGCGACAACATGTCACTGGCTACATTTAACACAAAACTGAAAACTTATCTTTTCCGGCGTTCACAATGACTCTCAAAGACCACCCAGCGATGACTCTGGCACCGTTCTAATGGCGGCAAAGGCATAAAAAATTCTCAGCTGGACATTTCATAAGCGTAGCCAAAAAGGGAAGGGGCAATCACCCCACCATTTCTAAATTTGCTGCATTTCTACTGTAACATGATACAGTCACAAAATATCACAAAGGCTTAGCCACAATTTGCAGTTAGGAGAAATATTGACATAATTATCTAAGAAGTATTTAATATACACCGTGTTTCAAAAAAAAACATCCACTCATATTATTGGCTATAAGTTGAGGAATAGTTGTCCGATTTTAATAATTTTTGACATCAAAATTCCTCACATTATTTGACATCGC
>Ga0049105_1000360_pt1 | contig 14895 bp, 9 predicted proteins | sample WorMetvaBAHAMAS1_FD_61260 | JGI IMG/M metagenome (GOLD analysis project Ga0049105, IMG submission 61260) | Worm MetaG Olavius vacuus BAHAMAS.1 | ecosystem: Host-associated > Annelida > Digestive system > Unclassified | place: Germany: Marburg | collected 2013-04-09
GTGCTCACTTTCTTTATTCTCCGTGAAAAAATGCTAAAATAGTGCAACCCTGAGTCTTAACTTAAATCCTAACCCTAATTTCCAGTGCAGGTTGATCAGATAAATCTGAGCCGAATTCTCGAACAGTACATTGTTTTCAAAACATCCGGTTGAATAAAAGAACGCACCCAAACGAGCACCAAAATGGGTGGCGGCTAATGGGTGGCGGCCAGCAGATCTATGGTACGAATGCCCGTGCACAAATTAGGCAACTGGCTAATACCCGCAGCCGCAGACCTCTGCAGCTGCCAGCCTGCCACCCTAAAAACTCTGAAAATGGTTTTCCAGTAAAAAAATCCGCCGTGAAATTTCAAATTTTCTTCAGTGAAATAGATCGGACCTACTGCACTGACTGCGGACGAGAAAGAAACAATATAATGCGTACACCGATAATCCGCGGATGCAGATTTCTAATGCCCGCACACCACTGCAATCTAAATCACCTTTTCCTAGTTAGTTATTCTAGGCGTATTTGTTTACGTTTGCACTGCAGAGGGGTAATTTATAAAAGTTGTATTTTTTTTGTTTTCACAAACGTTTTAATGATTTGGTAAAATTACATGTTATGTATTTTGAAACCTTAGCATTAACTTGTTGATTGTTTGATTACATCATCTTCTGATGTTAACTTAATCAAATAACCTGGAATAACCTAAACTGTGCTGCGGTCGATTTTTTGAGACGATTCGGATGTGTTCTTAGACGAACTGACTTATCGCAGTATATAAAACATTCTGTTTAGCTAATTGCAGTTGTCTGCATTCCATCCCTTTTTAGGGGTTATGTAAGTGGTGGCTAAATACAATCCTTCGTATTTGTGTAATTGATTATCTTAGATTAATTATCTTTCTAGGCCTGTAATGTGGTCTTATGCTTATATGCCAATGTTGCTTTGCGATTGTCAAAGTTTTATTAAAGAAAGTTATTTACTTACTTACTTACTTTAATCACCTGTAGTATAACTTTTGTATTGTGTTTTGTGTGTATGCTAATTTCTTATGTGCTACAAAATGTTTAAGTAAAAATAAATAAGATAAAGTGTCTACACAGCTATCACTGGCATGGGATTTTTGGCCACTGGAAAGCCGTCACTTCGTATCTATATTAAGGTACCTTATTCAGTTCTTTTCGCTTTGGACCTTTTCGATAGTGGGTTAAGGGTTTAGGGTTATTAGTAGGGTTAGGGTCAGTGTTAGTTTTATTTTTTCCAAATGGTTTTCTTCATTTTGTTCTGCTATTGCATAAATTATGCTCACCCAAACTGCATGAATTTGTGGTCCATATAAAACACGAACAGTTCTATACCGTACACAACGCCGGTCTTGTATGTAGACACTGTGCATAAATCACACAATGGAGTCATACCGTTATTTTTTTTTGTCTCCACCGTGAATGTCATGCTAGCAGATGTTAGCATGTAAATTACTAATTATCAGTGCGTTGTGTGGTTTAGAACATATAATGGCTGACTGGCCAGCAAAATCTTACATTAATTAGTAATTAGCCAGCTTGCCATTTTCTGCATGTTATTTTGTGTGGTCTGTTTTTTGGTTGTTTTTTAATAGAAGGACAGTCACTTGCATACTGATGGCAGACAGTCTTCGTGAGTTTGAAGACCAGTTACAGCAAGAAGCTCTTGCAAACACTGGTGAAGAAGTTCAGTTTACTGCCGATGAATACACTGTTGGCGGCACTCTTGTTCGAAAAGATCCAGATGGCACAGTATATGAATTTGATCCAGAGAAGCACGCTTGGTTTCCAAAGGTTCCTTTCAGATTTAGAATGCAGCAATTTTTTTAGCTGTTGCATGTTTCTTGTCTGTGTGACGTTGATCATGCTTTTATACTACTAAAGATCTTGTTATATTTGGCATTACTGACTTTAGACGATCTACACTGCGTGCTTCATCGTGTGGCAACCTCGTCGTGCCACGGACACGTCAACGAATTGGCGACAGAGCCTTTTCTGTTGCTGCACCGCGAGCATGGAACAGGTTACCAACAGAGCTGAAACTGCTGTGATCGACGGACTTGTTTCGTCGTGATCTGAAAACATTTTTGTTTCATTCTGTCTACGGGCACCAAGATACGGATTGACTCTGTGATGCTCCCTCGGTCTTCTAGTAGGGGGCGCAATACAAGTGCCTTAGTTACAGTTACAGTTACAGTTCAGTTACTAATGTGGCATCAAGGCTGACTTGTTGGATGTAATTGTCTGATTCTGTGTTCTTTTGCATGTAGTAATGTTTATGAAATTTATGCAGATTGATGCCGACTTCATTGCTCAATATCAGATGAACTATGGCTGTGGAGGAGATACCACAGAGACAGATACATCTGTGCAGTATGGTGACGATTACTGGTCGAATCCGCCGGCCGATATTAACTCCGAGGAATATCGCATCTGGTACGAAAGATACTGTAGCTATTTTTATCCACAGACTGCTGCTGCAGACAGTGTTACCAGCTCATCTGTGGAGGCTGGCAATACTGTGGAACCAGATGCGTTGTCGGGCAGCATTAACGATACTACTGTTAATTCAACTACAGTAACGGCCACGGATGTGGAGAGGCCTGCGGACACCACGAGTGATACTGCGACTGATAATGCGGGTGGAAAAAAGAGAAAGAAGAACAAGAAAGATGACCTTGCGAATCCTAAACCTGTGGAACCACCTGGTGAGTTGCATCACTTAACCGGTCACGTTTCTCTTAAGTATGGCTGTTGATGACAAAAAAAGATTTTAACAGTAAGCTTGACAGAAATTAACATCTTTGATCTTTCTGTCGACTGCAAAACTTTTCTGTTTCAGTAATCTTTTAGACATTTTATTCCAAGTATTTTATGTTTCCTTATGTTCTGATACTCTAGTGAATCTACAAGTACTATTTCCTATGTAGGTCACTCTAAAAAATTCAGATTCATTTGATGACACTTCACTGCTGCCGGTTTGTGAGTGTGAACTATCTGCTGTCTTGCTTATGATAGAGCACTATCGACTCTGAATGTAAAATGCAAATTTATAAGGCGCACAAAAAGCAAACAGTCACTAGACGCCGCTCTTCTCAGCAATGCAAGTGTGTCTTCAGTAACCAGCAGAACTTCAGGAAAGTGTGTTTAGCGTCACGTAGATGTAGAGGTAGGTTGTTCCAGAGACGCGGTCCAGCAACAATGAATGAAGGATCGCCCAGACTTGTGCGAGTACTTGCAACCTTACATGTGGCGACGTTGGGCGATCGAAGTCGTCGTCGGCCGGCAGTAGAGGTAAGCTGGCAGTCGTGCGCCAGATAATGTGGAGATAGGCCATTCATCGCTTTGTACACCAAAACTGCGAGCTTGAATTCAATGCTCTGTCGCACTGGCAGTCAATGAAGTTGCTTCAAGACTGGCGTGATGTGCTCACAACATCGGGTACCAATAACAAGACGTGCTGCAGCATTTCCAACTGTAACTTAAAACATTTCTGTTTGGGATTAACTGACCACGGGATATCGTGACTGCTTATTTGCACCTTCGAAATACTCTTACTTACTTACTTATACTGCCAGTCTGATCAAGTTGTAGCAGCCGGGAATTGCATGTCGGTTGTCAGCGTGGTTTGAAGTTGAGGATGAGAAGAACAGCAACGTGTACGTGAGCGGTCTTCCCGAGGACATCACTCTGGAAGAGTTCAAAGAGTTTATGACCAAGGTCGGTGTCGTTGCCTTTGACCCGGTGTATCGGAAGCCGAAACTTAAGCTGTATACCAATCCAGATGGAGCGTTCAAAGGCGATGGCCGTTGTTGCTACATTAAGGTATGGAGGATGTCTTGTGTTTTAGTGATTTTGTGGTTTCATATTGTGATCCTGATCAATGAATGTGCTCTGTGTTCCACTACGCACTTTCCAATGAGCCTAAGATGAACATCGTACGTTGTCCCTAAGCCTCTCAAAGTGGGCTCAAAAACTGAAAGTGTCCAAAATTTGAACAATGAGCTGCGATATCTCTGAAACGGTACGAGATAGGATGTCAGTTACTATTAATCACTAATAGGAAGTCGCATACGGGCTTTCGATTGATACAGATCTCGATGACCTTGAATGGCGTAGGCCTAATAGCCCTTATTTTGCGTTTTTTCACCAAAATTGATAGCTTTGCAGGCCGATTATGTCAGTGGTTGAAAATAGACCTATAATGTCCGTAAAATATTGTCTTCCAGTTCCAGTCTTCCACTTTTGGCAAAAACTAACGCACCCTGCAGCGCGGTCTCTCTGCGATAGCTGAGCTACTTGTAAATATCCATCTGCATGAATGAGTTTGATGGGTTTTCTAAATATTTCTCGTTTATCATTAGTGATAAATCACAAGCCCAATTAGCAATAGACACAATGATATACCATGGTTGGCACATAGAATACGTCTGCCGGTATAACTCGCAAAAATATCAAACTTTTATTATTTTATTAATAAAAAATTTTGAATAGCTAAACAATCGTGGGTGCGATAATCAGTCCGTGCAATCAACGGTCGGCAAGGTATCGTGCAATTATTTATCATTTTATTATTTTATTATTTTATTTTATTATTATATTACAAACCTATTATTTGCTGCTTGTCTGCTCGTTTTATCAAATTATATTACAGTGCTTAAAATACTTTTGGACTATGTTTGTATTTGCGTGCTGTTCAGCCGGAGTCTGTGGATCTTGCACTGCAAATTCTTGACGGTGCTGAGATGCGTGGACACGTGGTATCCGTAGAACATGCCAAGTTTGAACTGAAAGGCCAGTACGATCCGTCAAAGAAACGAAGAAAGCTCACGAAACAGGAAAAGAAGAAAGCTCGTGAGAAACAGGAGAAGTAATATTATGTCATTTCTCTGTGCATTGTTAAGCAACTGAGCGAATTGTGCGTGTGAAGTATGTCATGACTGTTACATAGTTTGATAATTGCAGTCACTAGAGCCCTCATGAATTATTAACATAGATAATTTATTTGATTGTTTTTTAAACGTTATGAATACGTGAAATTATACGTATCCAGTTATGTAACTAATTCATATCTGGTTATCATAACTTGATAAAACTGCACAAAAATAGAATAAAAAATAGACTATTGAAACAACTCGCATTTGTAATCTTGTTAGCTCTGTGATATATACCTCAAACATTTGCCATTAACATGGTGCCTTCTCCTTACTTACTCGGTACTTACCTCCTGCGTTCCTTTACAGAACAGTGGGCAGCAGGTTTGCTAGCACACACGGTCGGCCGCTGTCACCTCGGCTTCACTCCAGCTGTTGCTTATAGTCTTCACAAAATGCTGCCCACCATTTCTTCTGTGGCCAGCCTATTCTTCTCCTACCAGCTGGTGTCCTGTCCATTGCTCAGTGAGCTGGGCATTCTGATGCTATCCGGATGATGTGTCCTGCAAACCGGAATCTCCTCTCTCCGTCAGTGTCTTATAGTCGCCTGCATACAGTCCATGTCAGTACTAATTTGGTGATAACATTGAGTGTAGTTGTCAGATTTATTAGTAATTTCACTAATATGGTGGGAAAAAATTTAAACAGTTTGAGTTTAAACAGTGTATGGATAGTTTTTGGAAAAATATAATACTAGAATTACAAAACTTGTACAACTGAGTAAGTAAGAAAATTTATGTACGCCACCTAGAAACAAAATTGTGTGCAATTCATTCTCAGTCCAGTGTGCCAGTGCCTTCAACAGATGCCTAAAGCGTATACACTGTGTCACACTGTGTAAATAAACTGGCGAATTTGGGTCCACAGTTGAGGTGGGATAAATTCTAAAGGGTAGCACGTGTCAGATAAGCAGTTCAGGTTTCACAAGGTAGTGTAGAGACATTATTAAGGTGAGGTGAAAAATAATCATTTTGCAGCAAATTTATTCAGGAAACGGTTACCAAATTTCACCAGAATTGCCCAAGTTTTATAGAAGACATTACAAAAAAAACATTTTGGTCTCTTTTCTGGACACTGTATTATCATCCACCAAATGCTGCAAAGCTCGCAATATGTTCCACACCTGAGGATTGACCTGATAGGTGATTTTCAGTTGCGGCACCGATTCTCTGGAACTCGCTGTATCCATCTACTAGATCTGCCGACACTATTGGTACTTTTAAAGCTTGACTCATAACTGAACTATGTGCATTAAGTTAGTATTACTCACTGATAATAGGCAGTCACACACGGGCTTTTGATTGGTACTAACGTCAGTGACCTTGAATGGCATAACGCTGCCAGTGTGCACTATCTCTGCCTTAGCTGAGCTTCTTCTTCTTTACAGTTGTGGCACCAATTCTCGGAACTCACTGTTACAATCTACGAGCTCTGCTGATATTATTGTTACTACTGTTAAAGCCCAACTGAACATACATTACATAGGACAGTTCAGTGCCATCACAATGCTTCCAATTCATTTTGAAACTTTCACATTGTACAAATTTGTTTTAGACATTGGACATCAGACCTTTATTGTCTGATCGCTTTTTAATTGTATATGATTTGTGTGTTTTCACTTGTATTATCTTTATTTTTGTATTTCATTAAACACGTGCGAATGTCATATGTATTAAAATCTTACTTACTTACTTACTGTCACCCAGACAAGTTGTTGATCCACAGTACAACTCACGTGAATGCGTCCGATGACCATAATAAGCAATTGACATTCAGGCAATATGGTATTTGTATCATTGTCAGAAATACACATAAAATCACTTACTTGTAGAATACTTGGCTGGCAGCCTGAGAAGCCGCTGGACGCTCGACCACGTCATGAGCGGATAGTCGTTATCAAGCACGCTTTTCTTCCTGAGGAGTTTGAGGTTGGTTTGCTGCATAGTTATTGTTGCAGTAGGAGCAGTAATAGCAGTATTAGATGTAGCATTAACAGTAGCATCATTTTTGTGAATTCTGCGCAGCTTCTGTGCACTTTTTCAAGCCGATTTTTCCATTTTAAAATTGTCAGCATCACTGCTGCACTACCGTGTTTGCCACACTAGCATACTTACTTAGTTTTACCTAGTGTGTAGCCTAGTTTTGTAATGTGTGCATTTCTGTGTGTTTTTTTTTACTTTTTGGTGGTGTTTTATTTTATTACTTTTACACCAAAATGCCGTGGCAGCCGTCAGTGCTGAACTAAGAGCAATGTTGCTGAACAAAACCTGCAGAGTTTTACAATTTCCGTGTCGCTTTGTTAATTCTGCGCATGACGGCCAATCCTGTGCACGTTGGCTACTTATGTGCAAAATTCTGCACGCACAGAATCGCAGAATTCTGACATCCCTAGTGGCCACCGTGTCTTCACTGTGCAAATGCTGTGTGCACAGAAAGACCCAAAGCAAATCAACGAGATCAGTGCAGACTTCCGAGAGGAGTGCAAGAAGTACGGTGATGTGCGGAAAGTGACAGTTTATGACGTACGTTTTCTCGTATTCATAGAACTATCTTAGTAACTGCGTCACCTTTTTATTCTAGCATTCTAGATATGGTGACAGAATTCTTAGTATTTTTGTTTTTTTTACTTGTTCTGTAAACTGCTGTAAATTTGTAAGGAAAATGTCCTGTAGTTCCTGTGTTTTTAAACAACAGATTGCGATGGCATGAAATTTTTCATTTTTAAAAGCTGCTGTGAGCAGATTTGCAGCATGTTTTCAGAAACAGTTCGTCCACATTGGCATTTAACCGCAGTTTTCTTGCATTTCTATAAAACTGCTATTACATAGTATAAAGGACATCCACATAAAGTGTGAGACAGAATTTAGACAACAGTAGGGCCTTTCAGTTTTTGAGGAACATTTATGTAAGGTTTATAATGACAGTGGCTAATGCAGGTAAAAAGGTAGAAAATGGCTGTTAAACCGAAGTGTGTGTTTGTGACCACAGCGGCACCCTGACGGCATCGTCACAGTGGCATTCCGGCAGCCGGAAGAAGCTGATGCATGCATCGCGGCAGTCCATCAACGCTGGTTTGATGGCCGGACACTGGAGGCAGAGAGCTGGGACGGTCGGACCAAGTACACCATAAAGGAATCTCAGGAAGAGATGGAGAAGCGGCTGAATAAATGGCACTCGTTCATCGAGGGAGACACGGCCAAGGTAGAAGGCGGCAAGTCTGAAGGACAGAGTCAGTCCGGCACAAAAACAGCGTCCAACAACGAGGCCGATGATAACTCGACGTCAAAGCCTGTAGTTACGAATGAAGACAGTGTCGTACCAGACGTGAATAAAAGTTTAGATGACGCAAACACAGTTTGATGGAGGTGTGACAGTGTTCTCGGGGTGACCGTGTACTTGCAAGATCTAGAAATATCAGACAACAAGATTGCCTTTCAGTCGAAACTAGACCACCCACGAACAGCATTACACAGACACATTTTTTGCAAATACTGTGCATGTTTGTGTTTGTATAATCCGTCAGAGATGTGAATGTGTGGAATTTCCCAGTACCGTGTGTGCACAGTGCCCCTCAATGCAGGGTTGTGGTCTCGGTCTCGACGTCTCGCTCTCGAGACGTACCAACGTCTCGTCTCGGTCTCGTCTTGAGAAAAATTGTCAACGTCTCGGTCTCTGAAGGCAGACGTCTCGGTCTCGGCCATTTACGTCTCGTGCCCAAGACCAATTTTCGGCCAAATTATGCAGGCCACATTAATAAAACGAGTCAATTTGAACAGAGTGTGAACGGGCTTTAGACGTTGTAAGCCTATATGCTGTAGTTACTATTGCTCATCAAATTAAGACGTTAAAGACAATGAACGTGAAAGATAACATCTAGGCCTGTTATTGCAATCAATAAAACTTGTACTTTAACATCTCGATCACGTCTCGAGAGATACAAACGTCTTGTCTTGGTCTCGTCTGGAAATTTTAACGTCTCGTCTCGGCTGGTGAAGCCGACGTCTCGGTCTCGGGGGTGAGCGTCTCGGTCTCGTCTGGGTCTCGAGCTTTTACGTCTCGTGCCCATCCCTGCCTCAATGACTGAAATGGGCTTGCTGTTACAACAGTTGCAATCATGCTCTCACTTAAGTCTGGCATTTGTTGGACTGCATTTCGCGTTTATTGCTTCTGTGACCTTTACCTTGACCCGATGACCTTTATATACCAACTTGATCTGTATCCCCTGCAGTCCAAAAGTGAACTTCGTAGATCAAGGCTTTTGAAAGTTATCATACCACATTGATATTGTTTTTGTTTTTGAGTTCCATTTTTAAAACAGCTGTAGCTCAGAAACTGTGTGGTGGATTTTGTTAAAATTTGCAACGTTTACGTCGGAAAGATGATAATTAAAGCCGCTAGGAGGATATTTAATTCTGATAAGATATGCCGTAGTTATAGTGATTTGAATTTTGGCGTCACTTTTTTGGAACACAGTGTAAAACAAACTCATCGTGTGTTGTACATAGTAAAATATATTGTTATGCGTTTTTGGCTGTTTTCTAATTTCTGATTTATTGGTGGTTTCTCTACACAGCTCGGGCAGTAATCATTAATGCTGCATGACTAGACTAAGCTGATTAGTCATCGACTAGTAAATGTGGTGGTGGGCTGTTAGTCGACTACAAAAACAACAGTTAACAGGAACACAAGTGAGCACCTAAAGAGCTTCAGAATATAAGCTTTGTACTTTTCAGTCTTCATACTGTAAGTTTGTGAATCTTATATAGTGCTTGTGCGAATTTCGCCAGATTTACAACTTAGGTGCATTTGTGGACAAAGATGAACTGAGTAGATTTTAGGTGAAAAGATCAAAGGTCAAGGTCGTAGTGAGGCCAAATTTGGTCGAAAAAGGTACTTTGTGAAATTTTGAAAGTCATTCAAACGTCACTATCACAGATAACCTCCCCCTCCCCTCCGCTATAGACAACATCCGAGTTATGGTGATTGTCTGGAGGTTAGAAGGAATATTATCAGAACTGCTCCGTGCTGGGTTGTGTGACACAATGTTAACAGTCAGCAGCACACTCGTATGAGCAGTTCTTACAGGTCCAGCAGATTGATTGGGTTTGTCCATTTGGACCCTTACGCCATGCATAGAGGCGGTTGCTTAGAGTTGTATTATTGTAACATGGTGGAGTGGTGCTGGCAGGGTTGTGGTCTCGGTCTCGAGATGTACCAACGTCTCGGTCTCGTCTCAAGAAAAATTGTCAACGTCTCGGTCTCGGGAGTCAGACCTCTCGGTCTCGGCCATTTACGTCTCGTGCGCAAGACCAATTTTCGGCCAAATTGTGCAGGCCACAGTACGCAGTGTGAACGGGCTTTAGACGATGTAAACCTATGCTGTAGTTACTATTACTCATCATATTAACACGCTAAAACAATTAACGTGAAAGATAACATCTAGGCCTGTTATTGCAATCAATAAAACTTGTACTTTAACATCTCGTTCACGTCTCGAGAGCTACAAACGTCTCGTCTCGAAATTTTAACGTCTCGTCTCGGCTGGTGAACCCACGTCTTGGTCTCGGGAGTTGAGCGTTTCGGTCTCGAGCTTTTACGTCTCGTGCCCATCCCTGGGTGCTGGTGGGATCAAGCCTTATCTGCGAGACCAACTGGTTTCCTTCAGTGCTTTGACACTGTTAGTTTGGTCATATGACCTGTAAAAATCGTCCCCGATATGACCTATAATGTGTTTGGTGGGACGTTACCTTGCTCAATCAATCAATTCACAGGTAACTTTTCTGGGGAAGGCATACCAGTCAACGTTCCAGGTTGCTGCACCCTTTAACTGATCCATGAAATCCTCACACCTCTATCTAAACTACATGTCAAGTTGTGACTAATAACAGTTAGGCCTATGTATTTCATTACATTTACAATTTGAAAGAAAAGTCTGCTCAGTTAATTGTCCCATATTAATTGCTTCATAATTCCGTCATTTTAAAAACGCTTCTCCCTGGCGTTTTTTCTGATTGATTTTAAAAGTTCCAGTAAATTGCTTCATTTATTGTATGATTCCTTTTTGCATCCCATTGGGATTCAGCTACCTGATGTAGGAACTGACTTGTGGTAATCTAGAATTCCTCTCAGGTTTGCATTTTCAAAGAATATTATCAATACATGGTAGTTATGAGGAAATGATTCGGACACAACGCCAGCACACGATGTAGGAATTATGTATTTAAAACGAAAATTAATCACACAAAAAATATTGCACCGCATGAATGTATGTCAGTATTATAATATACAGTTACTGTTGCTATTTCGCAAGTGTTTTCATCGCTACAGCTTTCAGCCAGGTGACCACATTATCGTCAGAATATTTTCAATACATAGGTTAAATATGGTAGTTATAATGTAGTAGTAGTAGTAATTTGTTTGCGTGCAAAAACCAGTTGAAGGAAACAGTAAAAGGTACGAATATAACAAAAAATATACAATATCATTTGTGCAATCCCAAACTTACACCATACAAACAAGGCCCTCACAGAAGTTCCAGAACTTATAGTCTGACGACTTTGATTACACATTACATTACCAGGAGTAGATATAAGCAAATCAACATTTCAACTGACAAAAGGCTAGTACTGTTCCAGAAGGCCATCATCAGGAAGTTTGGTCAGTGGACAGTGTGGTTCACCGTCTGTCACTGACCACATGGTCATTTATCCGACGATGCAATTTGTCATTTGTGCAAATTAGCAGCACACTGACCTTGTTCCGTCTAGCTGGAATTGGTTCAGCGTTGCCCGAGGGATTGCAAAGCCCGATAGTCTTAGTTACAGGCATAGGTAGCATTTTCGTTGCGGGGTTCACTCAGATATGGTGTTATTTTGAGTTTGGCGTAAGAGGGCGGGGTCTGAGGATGGGGTTGAGCAACGTTCCAACAAATTTTTGAGTTACTGCCTCTAGAAATAGCGTACTCTGGTGCATGTGTGTGCATAATGAGTGTGACAGTGGGATGTTACGCCCGCAAACTAAGCAAACTTGCCTAGCATTCTAGCCCCGGGGCGCACCTGCAGTCCCTCTGGCCACGCCTATGGTAAGGTAAGGTAAGGTAAACGTGGATTTGCATAGCGCCTCGTCGTGAGGCGCTCAGGTATAGCACGTGTTCTCAAGGGATCTCTCAGTTTTAACTGCACACCCCGCGTTATAGGTATATGGATGACCACGACAGCGGAACACCAGTTATCTCTCGGTTCAAATATCACACTGATAATGCGGTCACATGGCTGTAACACTCGCTAAACATAATAGGGCCTACGTGATATGCTAATCGATGATAACTGAAGAATATGTTATGTACAGAATAACAACAATACACCTACAAATCTAGCACCTGTCACGTTGTAGCAGAACAAACAGTTCTATAAATGATACGCGATTAATAAAAATCTCTGTACACTACAGTAACACAACTGAAAAAACGCAGTGAAACTAATACCTGACTACTTCCTAAGTTCCTATATGGGTGCTCATCGAGTAAACTGCTACGTACATTCTACACCGTGAGTAAAATACAGACGCGCTTATAAGAACTTACTTTCAAATGAAATGAAATTAAATGAAAGTGCATTGATTTAAAGTGCCTTCGAAAACCGACTAAGAGCCGGCTTAGTTTAACACACTATGCAGACAAATCCAGCCGTTGAGCAGAGTAAAATCATTAGATGGTCCGAGAGTCCGTGGAATCAGTCCGGTAGGAAAGGAAAATGACTATGGAGGAAAGGATTTGCTGAAGAGCCAACTCTTGAGGTCAGAATGAAATGCTGAACGAGCGGTGATAGTGACGATGGTGAAAATGATGAACTGCCATGTGTGATAGGTGAAAGTGCAGGAGACTGTCTGACGAGGCTCGCGATCAATGGGGAGTTCGTTCCATAGACAAGGTGCAGCATACCGAAAAGATCGATTTGTGATTTTCAGATATCTGGGTAGGTCGGCGAGCAAGCTGCAAAGAGTGACCATAGATGAAGAACGTGTTTGTGACAAGGTTGAACAGAAATCAAGTCGTGGGGATACTGAGGTTGGTTTATTGTGAGAACCTTATAAGTTAGAGAAAGGAATTTATATTTAATGCGTTCGGCCAAACATCAATAATTTTTGGTGCAAAGAATCGCAGATCAACCTTCATTTATACTAACAGTTGCCATCTTCAGGGCCGGGTTAAGCACTAGACTAACAAGAAGGCAGCCTAGGGGTCCCCAAGGGCCTCATTCATCTGGGTTAATCTGGCAAATGGCTATCCTAAAATTAGTGCCGTTTTACCGTAGTGGCCTACGTAATTGTAAATTAAGTAAGTAAATAAGTACTTTAATAAACACATGGCAAACGCACATGCAACATGTATCGTGAGTTATGCTGTGATTCTGTTATTTCTGTTGAAATATTGCTGGCTTCTTTCTACACTAAACTGTTAGATGTTCACACATGAAGATGTCCAACACTGTTCCAAGCTGTAAAGCAGTGCGTCACAGGTGTCGTGCAATTGCTTCAATTTGCTCGGCGGAAACTGCTTACGGGAGTCTCTACTCTGTTACTCCGAAATGATGATACTGTGCGATTTTGCGGGTAATAAGGCAGAGTTATCCTTTAAAAACATGGTAGGCCTACAATTGGACATTCAGTTCAGCCAAAAAAAACTGCAAAACGAGCACGGGCATTCAGAATTTCAAAAATTATCCGTAGACGATGCCCTCTGGCTCCTAGTGGAAGTAGGGAGGCGATGGGAGGAAAGGGGGGTTGGTAGCCCCCATAACTGTATCTATCCGGGGGGGGCAAATACCTTAATCCGGCCCTGGCTATTTTGTGAGATGTGCGAAAAACAAAGCAAACAGCCAGCTGCCATTATTATAACCCTTGACTGTTTATCTATTTTATAAAATTTCGTAGAAAATTAAGCGTAATTAAGTAAAAGTTGAATGATCATTCTTGCACCAAAAACTACTGATATCAGGAGTGTGACAGTCTCACTGACAGAGGCGACAGTTTTTAATACATAACACATAATAAATGCAAAAAGTGAGCATTCATATGATCTGAGGTGCTATCACAGCATACACGTACTACTAGACTGTTGAGTATGCTGTAATGATATTAAATGAATATTTAAGCTACACCATCAAATCGTGAGGTCCAAGCTTATTTCTCGGAGATACAGACAGTGGCGTTTATATGGGGCAGAGGGGGCCATGCCCCCAGAATTTTGGCAGGCCCCTATATTGGCCACATGGGGGGCAAGTGCGCAATTGATAGGATAGGGAGGTGTCATATGTCCACACCTTAATTTAATGAAACGGATTCTTGTTCCGTGTTTTGGTGTCAACTTTCAGGTACGATTTTTAAAATATCAGTATATACCAATAACACGTTTGTCTCATCTGTGAGTCTGAAAGTTGTCTAAATAAGATTAGGCCCGCAGATGAAGACTGCTCCTTATCCATACTTCGAGTATTGTCCCAAAACATTTATTGTGGCACCAAAGTGGTCCCCATTGCCTCTGCGCTATAATACCGCCAGTGGAAACGGCGCATTAACACCGCTACATATACAAAATTGCCTGATGTTTAGTGTGCTACTGTCGCAGAAGCGTTCACCATTTCTCTATCGTTGGTTGGTTACTCATCTGCATCATCTGTGTCACTGTGTTAGACGTTGTTTTTCAGATGTAGTACGAGGAAAGAATAGTAGCCAGTGGCGAAGCAACGAGAGGGGGTTGGACCCATGATGTGTACCCTACCCGGGACCCTTCGTGGGATACACGAAAATTTGCGGAGTAGCTGTGTTGCAGCCGATGAAATGTAATACTGATACTATAAATAGCAAGCCGCCCGTGGGCAATGACGCGCAGCTGGCAATCAAGGGGGATTATTCACGGGGGGAACGTCCGGCAATGTTTTGGGGGATGTCTGGG
>Ga0049105_1000361_pt1 | contig 14895 bp, 10 predicted proteins | sample WorMetvaBAHAMAS1_FD_61260 | JGI IMG/M metagenome (GOLD analysis project Ga0049105, IMG submission 61260) | Worm MetaG Olavius vacuus BAHAMAS.1 | ecosystem: Host-associated > Annelida > Digestive system > Unclassified | place: Germany: Marburg | collected 2013-04-09
GTAAGTGTCAGTAACTGTCTGCCGGGAATGACCGTTCAAACAAGTATGATTTGAGGCGTGACCGGAAGACAGCGAGAGATGGAGCAGAGGTGACAGAAACGGGAAGAGTGTTCCAGAAGCTCCTGCACCAACCCACAGATGGATGGCCAGGCTGAGTTGATCCGGTGGCTATTATTTATCGAGTCCGAAGTGGTCTTGCTTGTCCACAGACAGTTGCTCATCCCAGTAGTAACCAGTTACAGTGTCGAGCAACGATGTTGAGCAGCATTGTGGATTGAGACTATTGTATTGCCCCTAAGCCAAAGACATAACAGATTGATGCCATAATTAGTCAAAACTATTGAAGTTTGCAGAATTAGGATGCAATTGATTCACTGCAGAAGTGCTGAGCATATCCGTTCAGCTGTCATTTAGACCATTACTGTTATACCATTATATTACAAATGCTACAGTTCATGACTTTGATCGAAAATGTATTTGTACTTTGAAAAAAGTAAGTACTTTGTGATGGTGTTTCGGAGTTTTCATTTGAACTTTGTTCCGAACTTTGTACCGAACTCAGATGTGTTGTGATAGATTCATCTGTGCTTGTTATTGCAGAATTTGAAAATGTTTTACGTTGTTCGTCGTTTCAACATCCTCAGGCACAGCAGCCACCGTATATGATGACTGCTGGTGCAGGTGCGATGGACACATGTTATACACTACATTGTTTTCACAACAAAAAGTTCCACTTACTACTAATGATGACAACAACTAAAATTTGGCAACTTCTGTCGACACTAGTGAAATGTTCTTCATGAATTTTAACACAGTCGTTAGAGTAGTTATTTCACCAATGCAAGTTTTAAGTCTACTGACCGTGTGACAGCTTTAGTGTGTTACTAACATTGATGGGAGTGGGTTTTGAACTGATTAAAAGTGAAACATTTAGGCCTAACTGTCGTTCCTACTAGACCGAAACTGATGGAAGCTGTGACTGAAACTAAAATTGTGCAGCCGACGAAACAGTACTGCCAGGTTTTGAGTATTGGATAGAAAATATGATGTCTGACATACAAGAAATACGTTGGTCTTGTAGTAATGCTAGATAGCATGTAGTAAAGACGAGGCATTTTTAGAGTGCCACCGTCGTCATGTAAAATGATACGTGTCAACCGTCTGTTATTTACTGTCGTGAAATACATACATGGTACTGGTAATAATTAATCATTAAAATGTTAAAACATAAAAAAATTCTGGTATTTACAATATGGTATGAAATTGTAATGAACAGCTTTGCCATGTGAAATGACCTTGAATATGTGGACCGTAAAACAGTTTAACTATGGGACAGTTTAATAGGCTGAGGTAATGTGGCAAAAATACACTTACTTTTTAGCAGATGTAGTAAGTTACAGCAGAGTAGCTGTGAACTACTGATAATATGCATGTGTTATTTATCTAGGTGGCGCAGTACGGTCTCAACATCTGCCAGTACCGATTGGTATGGATATGAACGATCCGTCGGCAGTAGCTCGTTTCCGAGGCCAACCGTACCCGCCAGGTCCTCGGCAGTTCGACCCATATCAGCGGTTGGTCGGTCCACGACTCGATGCACAACAGATGTACAGTATTTGTCAGGATTCACAACAGTCTAATTATCAGGTTTGTTTCAATACCAAGTTATCAATGTGTAGTGGATTGCTTGCTGGTTTAGTTTCTGGGTGTTTGACATTTAACTGACTACATTGGCTGCCCGTTCAGCAGAAAATTGAATACAAAGTGTGTGTTCTGGTGTACAAGTGTATGCATCAGGCTGCACCAACATACCTCGCTGAACTCTGCTCACCAGTGTCTGAATCAGCCAATTGTGGTCACCCACCTTCTATCAGCTGCTCGGGGTGACCTTGCAGTTCACGCTCCAGAACAACGAGATACGGCCAAAGATGTTATGCTGTTTCTGGTCCAACACTCTGGAATTCACTCCTATTGTCTGTTCGTGATCCACCACTGACACTGACTCGGTTCTGTGCGCGTCTGAAGACTGTGTTATTCTGCAGAGCATACGAAACACTAGCATAGTGCCTACGTGACAGTTTAGGCTGAAAGGACTGTTGCGCTAACACAGATTTACTTAATTACCGGGTACTGTTGAAATTGTTGGGGGCATTACACATTTTGGCAGTTATTAAAGCAGTTGTTGTTATTGTGTGTGTGTATTGTGTTACTGTATGCTGCATTCTTGCGAAATAAAGTATATATATTAGGCATACTTGTAGTTCGTTGTCTGCTTATGCCATTGCTTGTGTAACAAAAGTTATGTGGCTATACATTTTGGCGAAAACACAGGTGTTAGACATATTATTTTAAAGTCAGAAAATTAACAGCAGCTAGAGTGGTTATCATGTTGTTAGCGATAGTGAGTGCTGTATTCTTGTGTTGCTGTTGTTAATGCATTTTCTTTGCGATTTGCGATTTACAGCCTGCATATCATCAGGTAGATCCATCGTTTTCCTACCGTATGAACGTACCAGACAGTAAACAGCAAGAGATGCTTGCCAGACAACGATGCGAACAGGTGGGAGTGTAATATGTATACAGCACATTAGCCAGTCCTTGTATCATATATGTGTACCTAAATATAACTCTGTATTGTTGCTGCAGGCATTGTATTAACATGCTGTTGCATCCGGGTTGTGTCGAGACTTTGTATGTAGTCGTAGTGTAGTTTTATATATGTATGTATGTATATCTAAATATGCATAACCATACTGAATTATATGTGTGGAAGTGTTAATGGTAGCGTCATTTATCGAGACTTTTAATTTTGTTGTTGCAGCCTATGTTGCATTCGTCAGCGTCAGACTCGGCTTTGTTCCACGACCGCGTATCCATATCCAACGCAACCTCTGGTCCTCAGACGCCACTGCACCACTTACCCGTATCGCTGCCTTTGACACAGAGTGACACCATATTGCCGCCGGCTGCTACTCCACCATCGCTAAAACCAACTGGTGATAAGCTCCTCGTTGAACCATTGTCTCCAAGTGTCAGCGGCGATGTTGCGACGACGCCAGCAGAGGTGTTGACATCGTCATCTCCTCATGTCATCGTTAAGCAAGAAATCCATCACGAAGACGTTACCGATGACGAGGCACCAGCGAAAACATCCACTCCCTCATCATCTGTTGCTGCTGGGGCTGCCGTGAATGGACTTAAGCCCGGTTTAGAGGACATCACAGATGATGAAGCAGATGTGAAGCCCGATCATATAGAAGTGAAGACTGAAGTGAAAGAGGAAACGGAAACTCTGAGGTCACCCAAAGTAGAAATTAAGATGGAGCCCGACGACCCAGTTGATCAGAGCAGCTTTCTTGATGTGAAGGTAGAGGTCAAAGAAGAAGACAGCAGTGCTAATAAGTCTTCTGCCTCCGACGAAGATGCTACTAAGTCAACTGATGTCAGCAGAACGTCGTTGTTAGAAGAAGAAGGTGGCAGAAAAGGTAATAATTGTTGAAGTTGGTCACCAGTTAGAACAGTTAACAGAATAATGTATGTTTAGTTGTTGTATAGTTGTTGTAGTTGTTTTAAATATATCCATTGAAGTTTGCTACCGTCATTTGTAGTGAGTAAAGGTTAAAAACTAGTAACAGCATCCTTTGGGGGTGCGGGTAGCCGAGTGGTTAAGTCACTCGGCTGTGGTGCAAGAGGTCCTGGGTTCGAATCCCGGTGACGCTGAAAGTGTTGGGCAGTGATGGAATTATTGTAAATATTTATCTTTATGAGTTTATCCTATGTTTAGTATGCGTGCGTATTCGTTGTTTCGGTTTGTAGTAATTAAGTTACGGCATTGAGGTGAACCTAGCGCTTGTATATAGCAGCTTAAGATACCCGTGCTAAACCTTGTGTTACGTTTCGTTGTATATACTTGCTTTGTGTTCCATTGTATCAGTGCTGTCCTGCGTGACAGATGTTGGTTGTGTTGTAGCGTTATGACTGCAACTATAATAAACGAAGATTATTATTATTATTATTATTATTTGATTAGCCTGTTGTTGAATAAGGAAATGGTGATTGATGGGCTGATTTGTTTCCAGTGTGGAAGGCATCCGAACTGCAGCAGGCTCTGAATCCTATCATCAACAAGCTGTGGGCTCAGGATCCAGAAGCGTTACCATTTCGGAGTCCTGTGGACCCTGAAGCTCTTGGCATTCCAGTGAGCATTGTCATAATTGATATTGTTTTCAAAGTCAACATGCAACTTCTCGTTGAGTTATTAACTGTTGCTGTTCTACCATTAATTCCATGTTGTGGTCTTTAGTATTTTATTGTTGCTGGTATTGTTGTTGCTGTTGCTGCTGCTGCTGCATTTAGTAGTAGTATTAGTAGTAGTAATAAGTAGAATTGCTGCTACTACTATTAGTAGTATTAATATTAGTGCCATTACTATTATTATTATTCATTAAATTAGTGGTTTGATGATGAAATTGCCTCGATTCGTGTATTATTATTTTGTGAATATGTTTGCTATGATCATTTATGAATTTGTGTTGCTAATAGTGCTTGGTGGCATGGTGGCACTATTGGTAGGGCGTCGGAGCCGTCGGACCTGCGACTAATAGGTCGCGGGTTGCCTTGGCACCTCTGCGCAGTGGCCTTGGGCAAGCTACTTACACGTGTGTGCCTCTTGTCACCAGGCAGTATAATTCGGTACCGGCAGAAGCTGGGGAGTAAACATAAATAGTTCTTACGAATTTCAGGAACATGCTTTTCTCAGTATCGACTGCATCAGTGTTTATCACTGACACTGACAAACTGGTGGCAAGTAGGATCACATCTTATGCTGTGTTCCCTGTTCAGGATTACTTTGACGTCGTTCAGCAGCCTATGGACCTGTCAACTATTCGCGAAAAATTGAGCTTAGGCAACTACTCGGATCCATGGGGGTGCATCAACGACATCCAGCTGATGTTTGACAATGCATGGCTGTACAATCGCAAGACGTCCAAAGTGTACAAATACTGCTCTAAGGTAATGTGATTGGTGTGTGGCTAGGGTTACTGAGTAGATGTTTGAGCTTGGTCTTGAAGATTTCTCTAATGTCAAGACACTAGGCACCGTGGTCTTCTGCAAAATAGATGTGTCCATGTGCCGTGATGCAATAAACAGATTGACATCTTTCACTTGTTAAATTTTTGTTAATTTTTAAGCACTAATAAAGTGCCTATTTGTCTGATTTTTCAGGCAGTGGCGCATAGTGACGCATTTTTCAGGTGTCGCGTATAAGTCTTTTACTTGCATACTTAATTCCTTGTACTTGCCGAGGACGACATAAGTAACTGAAGTGAGCCTGAAATTAATGCATTAGAAATGCTTGTTTGTTGTTTTGCAAATTATCATAACTGTAACACTTCAGAACTGCTCCATGCTGGGTTGTGTTACACAATGTGCACAGTCAGCAGTACAGTCATATGAGCAGTTCTTACAGGTCCAGCAGATTGGGTTTGTCACATTGGGACCCTTACGCCATGCATAGAGGCGGTTGCCCAGAGTTGTATTATTATAACATGGTGGAGTGGTCCTGGTGGGATTCAAGCCTTATCTGCAAGACCAAGTGGTTTCCTTCAGTGCTTTGACACTGTTGGTTTGGTCATATGATCTGTAAAAATCATCCCCGATATGACCTATAATGTGTTTGGTGGGACGTTAAACCTTGCTGAATCAATCAATCAGTGTTCTCTGCTGAAACTCTGTATTTCTGAACAGCATATATTAGAGTGAAGTATTAATTGATGTATTATGAAGAAAAAATTTCATTACAAGGAGTTATGATGGATGATGTGTTTTTGTAGTTGGCAGAGGTGTTTGAAGCTGACATTGATGGCGTGATGAGATCACTTGGCTACTGCTGTGGTCGCAAGCACATCTTCTCACCGCAAGTTCTCTGCTGCTACGGCAAACAGCTCTGTGCTATTCCGCGTGATACAGTTTACTACAACTATCAAAATAGGTTTGTCAGCTACACTTTACTTTTCGAATGTTATAGTTTGTAGAGAACTTGCTGGTGTTTTGTTATCTGTTCTTTAAGATCGTATGTGTTTACCAAGAATTATTAATGCTGTTTTAAATCATACTTTTTTAATGTATATATTAGCAGTAGTTTATTTGCTCTTGCATTGTATTTAGTTGTCTTTCGTCTTGCCAGGCTGGTCTGGCTGGATGTGGACTTGGCACTGGATAGTTTCTGATTCATTAATTGTGAAGATAGTTAAGATATTTTTCACGTGGTTGTTAAATTGTGGAGCTGTGCTGTCAGGTATATGTACTGTGAGAAGTGTTTCAACGAGTTGCCAGAGGACGGCATCGATATGGCTGACGATCCTTTGAATCCTGGCCTGTAAGTATTTGCGTGATAATCTACTACAGATAGATTAGTTGTGTGTCAGAGTTCAGTGGATTATGTGCTGTATTATCAGTACTAAAGGCTACTGCTTGAACTTTTTCAGCATTGGCAGTAATTGGTATTTTGGTGTTTTGCGTAGTATAAAAGGATATTTAACTGGCGCGCCGTAACAGTGTGTGCTTGATTTTCTAAAACTGTAGTGAATTTTCAATAATTTAGATAATATCAATAATCTATAGTAATAATAATGGCAGTAATAATAATAATACTAATAATAGTAAAAACACAGTATTAATGATTATAATACCCTTAGTAATAATAATATTAACACAAACGTTGATTCGTAATATTAATCTTTATTTTGAATGGCCTGTAGTATTTGAAGACAACATTTGTGGTCATTGTATCTTGATCACAGTTGGAAAAAAGTTAAGATAGCTATTAATTATATAAAAGCAAATTGTTTAGCTGAATAGCTGATATGAAGGAGCATGTCTCTGGAAGTCTTATGTATTAATGACTTTGTTTTTTACAGAAAACTGCGCAAAGAACAGTTTATTCGTGAGAAGAATGACAAGCTTGAATATGAGCCGTAAGAATGCTGAACATACTGATCTTTGTTTAATATACTGTTACAATCTTCTTGGCGTTTGGTTGTGTTCATGCGTTGTGATCTTCAGTAGAGTATATTTTTAGTCGGTGTTACATTGCAGCTAAACGTGCAACATACCATTACTGCAGGCTGTACTAGATATTTCATTAAGTTCAGTTATTTTAATGTTCATGTGCCATTCAGCATGGCTTCATTGCTGTTATTATGAACATATATCGCCATCTTATCGATTGAATGGAGTTCACTCGAATTCTGAGTAACTAAAGTTAAAGTTAGTTAACCACTGTATTGCAGTAATGCACTGCTGTTATCAGTTACTAACTGCTTTTCGAAAAAAGTGTATAGTGACTGGTTAACTGCTATTCTGAAGTAGTTGTCCAGATGTTGCAGTGAGCACATTGTGTCTCGTGTGTACAGATTCATCGAGTGCAAAGAGTGTGGCCGAGCAGTACACAGAATCTGTGTACTGTACTTGGAGCATTTATGGCCGTCGGGCTTCATGTGTGATAACTGCAGGGCACGCAATGGTGATAAGAGGCCAGAGAACAAATTTGTTGCTAAACGTAAGCTTGCGTGTTCTCATCTCTAAAAATGTGGTTCCTGCATCATCGAGTATAATGCTCGTTTAAGGAACACCATTTTTTAGTTATTTTTATGCAAAGTGTATATATTCTATAGTGAATTTAGAAGTTTAGTTACTGATCTTGATTGTGTCACCTTAAGAGTTTGACTGTATGAACACAGGAGTTAGTGAAATGTTGTGCTTGTTCCAGGTCTACCACCAACGAAACTAGGAACATACCTGGAATCACGAGTAAACTCATTACTAAAGCGCAAAGATGCAGGAGCTGGAGAGGTTACGATTCGTGTCTTGTCAAGTTACGACAAAGCCGTTGACGTCAAACCGGGGATGCGATCTCGATTCAGCGACATGCCCGAGAGTTTTCCATATCGTGTGAAGGCCATGTTCGCTTTTGAGGAAATCGACGGTGTTGACGTCTGCTTCTTTGGGATGCATGTTCAGGAATATGGTTCAGACTGTGCTCCTCCAAATACTCGGTAGGTTCATTGTTCAGCTGGTTGTTCGTATCGTTACAGATGTGGGAAGTTGATTCTCTGTGTTTGTTTGCAAGTTTGTTGTATAAGAGCATGATAATAGTTGAATGATTAATAATACTAATAACAATAATCTCAACTATAAAGCAATACCTTACACTTGCCACATGCCACTTCACACATCTCCATCACACAGAAGTATCCAGTCTTTGTGTATAATTTGTGAGCAATATTTCTGTTCAGCAAAGTCATTGTAAGCCATTTCAACAGGCATTGTGACTGAATGGAAGAACCATTGTCTCGTAATACTTGGCAGCTCTCTTAGGCTGCCCTTCGTAAAGCATGTGCGATCTCACTTGTTATTGTAGAGCAATATACAGCTTGATGTCACGGAGTAACTTATGTATTCTATACTTTTTGTTAGTTTGTTTTACTGTGAATTGTGTGAGTAATTACAGATATCTAAAATTTGTGTGTGTGAGAGAGAGTCAATCTTGACTGGTTATGTCGTCTGTGTGTTATTTTTTTAGGCGTGTGTACATTGCATATCTCGACAGCGTATATTTCTTCCAGCCAAAGCATTTCCGAACAGCTGTTTATCATGAGATACTTATTGGCTATATGGATTATGCAAAGTCGTTGGGGTAAGTTTTATTCCCTTTGTTACGATAGGGCTGTATATTCTTGCATATGTTATATCAGACATGTACATATGCCCGTGTGAAGTCTAGTTTTATCGGGAGTCTTTTTTCCATCTTTTAAATGTCCCTTGCGTTCTCCGTTTTGTTATAATAAGTTATTTGGTATGGATTTTGCGTTAATGCACAATTTGGCTTTGTTGTTCTCATAATAGTAATAGTTATTTGTAATTTTTGTGGTGTTGCTCCTGATGCAGATTTCAGACAGCCCACATCTGGGCTTGCCCGCCAAGTGAAGGTGACGACTACATATTCCACTGTCATCCTCCGGAGCAGAAGATTCCCAAACCGAAGCGCCTTCAGGACTGGTATCGTCGTATGCTGGACAAGGCCATTACGGATCGTGTCGTCTGTGATTACAAGGCAAGTGTTGATGTTTGCTGTTTTTATGCTTCGGCCAGCAGTAGAAGGCAGAAGGCATCATGTTTTCGGGTTGTCCGTCTGACATCCGTTGCCCGTCCATCTGTTGTCCGTTAACACCTGTTCTGCGTGACACAGTATCCCTTCGCTTAGTGGGCAGAATTGAATGAAACTTTGCAAAAAATTCACATATGTGAGTGGGTGATCGTTTAACAGTAAAGTGAAAAATTGAGTGAATGATCAGAAATAGCTTGTGACGTACAGGATTATCCTGTATAGGTATAAAGTAATGACAAAATTGAAGCTGAATAAATTGCTAGTAAGTAATGATGGTAAAAGGTAGTTCTGCAGTGGAGGCATACATATCGATGGTGTGGCATCGAGGCTGACTCGTTTGTGACACATCATTAAAGACTAATTATTACTTGTGCCCACACTTATATTATCGGCCCTGAAGTTTTGTTTGAGACTTGTGTCGCCATGAAATTCGTAGATGATGATGATTATTATTATCATTGTGAATCTCTGCCACTTCTGTGTGGTGAAATGAAAACCACTGAATAAATTTGCGTGTCAAAGACTCAGGATCTTTAAGCACTGCAAGGAGTAAATTTGTTGCTCTGCTTAATTTGCTGCTCAAATACATGGAGTCACAAGATGAGGTTATCGTAAAACATTGTATTTAATAACGCTACACCGGAGACCACAATGCATTTTGTCACCTTTAGATGTTAAGTTTCCTGTGATTAACATTATATCTGCCTTGTTCTTCATCTTAGTGTTTTCTTCTGGTGAATTTATGGTTACTGTTTTCCACAGCATAACTGCTGTCGTACATTGACACAAGTGTAATTTGTCTACTTACAGGATATACTGAAAGATGCACAGGAGAACAATTTGACCTGTGTAACTGAAATGCCTTACTTCGAGGGAGACTTCTGGCCGAACATTCTCGAGGAAAGCATAAAGGAAGTTGAACAGGAAGAGTTGGAGAAGAGGAGGAGAGAGGAGGAGGAAGCAGCAGCTGATACGGATGATGGTGAACCATCAGTTCATGGAGACCATGTTGAGGTTGGTTATGTTTGTCGGTTTTGTATTCTGCATGCTGAATAAACAACGTGCTACAGTACTGTAAGATGCATCTACAGTACTACATTCCCTCCTTTTTAAAACAAACAGTCTGGGGACATCATATAAGTTGCACTGTTCTGTGTGACACAGCTGCAGGTCATTCATTAGCATATCCAGGTTTACTTGCACTCTGTGTAAGCCAGTGACGTGTTGAAAGTTTGCATGGTGACAAGATAGTCAGAAGCTGATGGTTGTAAGCATCGACTGAATTGATAAAATGACCTGTTGCTGACTGTGGACAAACCCAGCATCAACATTTCTGAATGATGTCGTCCGAGACAACAGTAAGTACAAGTGTGTAGACAGATGATCTCAAAGATAACATCCAGCAGTGACAGCATCGTCTCATTGATTACACCTGCAGCGACAGAACAGTGCTGTGTGGTATACCAACCGGTATAAACGGTAAACATCTTAATGACCAGTATTGATAATAGGTATATGGTCAACTTAAGCTACACTTCAGAGCAAATGGCATGAAAGTGGTGTCACTGCACTGTTATAATGTTGATTGTGTTGAGCTAGTTGTGGTTAACAACTAACTTATGGCATGTTGCATGTTGGAGATGTGGCTGTTGCTAGAATCTGAACATTGTTGTTGACAGTTGCAGCCGTTTGCTGGGAAAAAGAAAGGCCAGAAGAGTGGCAACACGAAGAAAAAGAACACCAAGTGCAAGAAACAGTCATCTAGTCGAAAGAGCAAGACTGGTGGTAGTGACTTGACTGGTAAACTGCTGTCGACAATGGAGAAGCACAAAGAGGTACGCATTAGAGACACAGTTTGTAGTGAACTTTTGTTGTTTGCGTTATTTTCTGTTTTAGAATAACTATGATCCCTTATGTAAAGAATTGTGACTTCGGATTAGATAATTTTTATATGTATTGTTTCCAGTAATGTTGTGTCGGTAAAGAATTTTATTCACTTTCCTTTATGATTAGTTTTTTTTGCATATTTTCTTGTGTTTTACGAGTTTGCTTAACTGTACCATTGCAGTTGACGGCCTGTTGAGATTTGCCTACAAAATAACATATTATGTGATAAGTGGGACTTTGAACTCTGCTTGTAGGCACTGATTGAATTGTTGTCTTTGTTTTTAGGGTTTCTTCGTGATCCGGCTTCAGTCAAACACTGGCTCTGCAAGTGACCTTCCAGACATTAAAGATCCAGATCCGTTGATAAACTGTGATCTGATGGACGGCCGCGATGCTTTCCTGACGATGTCGCGTGACAAGCACTACGAGTTCTCATCTCTGCGCCGTGCTAAGTATTCGACAGCAGGCATGCTACACGAGCTGCACAATCAGGCTCGAGACAGCTTCGCTTATGTGTGCAATGCGTGCAAAGCCAGTGTCGAGACTCGTTATCACTGCAACATTTGTGATGTATGTATTTGTTCTCACATGTGTGTGGTCTTCTAAATGCATAAAAATTGGATTGTAATTTTTCATGTTGAGATTCATTACAGTATCCATGTGGTGGACTGTACACCACTATTACATTAATGGAAGTGTTTGGTGTAGTAATAAAATGTTATAACATTAATAATAATAATAATAACCCTAAAAACAAAGACAACAATAATAATAAAATGTTGCTATTTGTCGAAATTGCAGTTTATTCTTGTCACATGATTGTTACTAGTTGTTACCACCTCCGTGGACGTTATGCTTGATCGTTTGCATCTCATTTTTTTTATTTGTTGGTAAGTGGGATTATTCAAGAAGTTGTAAGTGAACTTTTATGTAATTTTTGGAAGAGTATGCCTTGGAATGAGTAACAGATCTTGTGGGTGATCTTGCTCCTATTCCAGTAATTTTTTTACTTTGTTAACATTGTGAACAGTGCCTCTGACTCGATCCTCAAAATTGGCGCTATATAAATCATGTAATAATAATAATAATAAATGTAGCGTTTTTTGTTTGTTTCTCATGGTTGATTCTCTGCCTCTGGATCATGTCATGTCCAGATCATTATCCTGATAAGGATGCTCGAGACCTTTTCGGGAAGCATTTTTGGTCACTAGTCTTGAGTACTTTCTAGTTAATAAATGTCTAGCTTTGCTTGTTACATAGAGTTTGTGTAACTGCTATGTGCAGGATTTCGACCTGTGTGTTGCATGCTTCAAAACGACAAGTCATCCCCATCATATGGTCAAGCTTGGTCTTGATCTTGATGATGGTTCAACGCCGCAGCCAGCTGGTTCGGTTTCAGGTAACGGTGATAGCAAGTCCACAACTATGGCCGAGGCACGGCGGCAGACTTATGCTCAGCTGCTCGCTCACACGTGCCACTGCCGTAACGCTAACTGCAACCGGCCCGGCTGCCTGCGCATGCAGGGTCTTGTCTCGCACATGCGTGGCTGTGACCGCAAACAGAAGGGCTGCCAGACATGCAGGCAGATGCTTCTACTCTGTATCCAGCATGCTCGATCGTGTACAGAGGCCCGATGTCCTGTACCATTCTGCCCAAAGATCAGAGAAAACCAGGAACGGCGGCGACGAGAGCAACAGTTCCAGCAGAAGCTGCTCGTCCGCCGCCGAGTTGCCAATATGCAGCGCAGTGTGTACTCGTCAGGTGCCGGTGATGAGCGTGATTCAACACCACAGCCAGTCGAACAGCATCCCGATAAGGGCCAGCATGCTTCCAGCAAGTCGCCACCTTCCAGTGCACAGCACGCTGCGCAGCAGGTGCAGCATGCGGCGCAGCGGCAGGCGAATAGCGTGTTGATGAGGCAGCCACAGATGTCTCGACTGATGCCGGGTATGGATAGTTCCGGTGCCTGCTGGACTCCGCAAGGTCCCTACGGAGCTGGTCAGCCGGGCTCGCAGCCGATGCCAGATGACATGCCGTACCAGAGAAGAATGGTGATGGGCAACGAAGTGCTACCTCACATGCAGCCTCCGTCACAACAGATGATGCCACAGCAGGCTATGCCTACAGGCATGAAAATGCAACGATTGTTAGAGACTTTGAGCCTGCCTCAGTCACCACATCAGCAGCAGGAAGTGCAGAATATTCTGAAAACAAATCCTGATGTGATGGCGACTGCAATAAAACAGGTGGGTGATTACGATTACGTGGATAATGCTGGTTACCTAGATAATGCTTGTACTTTCATACCATGTCACAGTAATGTGCATTTGCATTTCATGTCAGAGGAAGTCATGTTTGAAATTGGCAGTATTTGTTTGCAGTCGATATGTAGGAATGGAAATTTCTTTTTCCCAGCAGTATTTGCAGGCAGTTTATGATCATGATTTGAGTAGTTAGTAGTTACCGGGCAATGCACGAAGATTTAAGGAAAAAATTCAATGTAGAACATTTATAGAAGGCAGTTAAGTGTTTTGTGTAATTGTCACGATCACGCAGGGGTAAACAGGATCACTTATTGATCTCAGGGTGTGGCGCTCCCGTCCCCATAAATGTCAGCCTCCCCTACCCTCTGCTAAGACAACATCCGAGTTATGGTGATTGTCTGGAGGTTAAGAGGGAATATTATCAGAATTGCTCCGTGCTGTGTTGTGTGACACAATGTTCACAGTCAGCAGCACACTCGTGAGCAGTTCTTACAGGTCCAGCAGATTGGAGGCGGTTGCCTAGAGTTGTATTATTGTAACATAGTGGAGTGGTCCTGGTGGGATTCAAGCCTTATGTTAAAGACCAACTGGTTTCCTTCAGTGCTTTGACACTGTTGGTTTGGTCATATGACCTGTAAAAATCGTCCCCGATATGACCTATATGTGTTTGGTGGGACGTTAAACCTTGCTCAACTCAACTCAGTCACGATCATGCACTTGATATTTTTTCTGGGGTTTGCTATGTGGAGCAGAATTGTTTATGATGGCCAGGTACCGGTAGCTTTTTATAATAATGGTATCATACTGATGTGCAAGCTGGAAACTCTAGCAGACTTTTTGCAGTTCTTAGAAATAGCAGTGGAATATTCATTTTGACTGTAGTCTGTAGTACCTCGTTAGGTAGTATGCAGTGTTAAGTTTTCCTGTACTTGATGCTTTAATGATATGTGAGATATTCCTGTACTTGATGCTTCAGTGATACAGGAGATTTTTGTTGTGTTGTGGTTGAGTCGTTACTAATGTAATCGCTTTGGGTCTTGTTACAGGGACAACTGTCACAGCAGCTGAGCACTTCGTCACTCAACTCGCAGATGATGTCTGGTGGCAGTGTGATGGGCCAGATGCGTTCACCAATGGGTCCCACCGGTATGCCTCACATGAATATGCCCATGGGTGCCAATGTTGTCAGTCAGGTGTCATCTGGAATGGGAGGAAACACTGGACCTGCTGCATCTGGTTCGTCGGTGAATGGTCCTGTGCATGGGTCAGTGGCCTTGCCTGGTCAGATGGCTCATGGTATGATGGTTGCTGGACCAATGCCAGGGTCGGCTGGTGGATCTGGATCGGTTGGCGGAACCGTGATGGAGCCGATGGTTGACGAAACCGGCCGGCCGATTATGATGTCGCAAGGTCAAATGCGCATGATGTGGGCACAGCAGCAGCACATGATGCGAGCTGGCCAGCATCCGTCACAGCAGTGTCCACCGCCCGACTACAGCCGTTTCCCATCACAAATGATGGGTCATCGTGCAGCAACATACTGTGGTAGTACTCCGGCCGGTATTCCACCGCAG